>CETW01102402.1_pt1 | contig 11457 bp, 8 predicted proteins | sample 361381 | NCBI WGS metagenome assembly CETW01 (sample SAMEA2620570, study PRJEB7988) | marine metagenome | isolation source: saline water (ENVO:00002010), including
GGTGGGACTTCACTGGTGTCATACCATCGGATTTTCACGACATTGGGCGCATCTTCAACTTGTAGATCAACGCGATCGGATCCATCACTGTAGGGGTCACGGACCCAAGAAATCAGAGTCCCTTCGACTTTCACCGTTTCAGATAGGTGTTCGTGTACTTCATCAATTTCGATACGATCTGGTTCTCGAACCACAGCATAGAAATTCAGCGTTGAGACCAAGAGAACGGACAAAAAGAACGCAGCCCACATCTTCGACATGAACTGTCGACACCTCCTGAGAGGCATGAACCTTGCCGAATACGCCGGTGGTCTCATTTGCTGGATTGTTATCGGTCAAACGTGGGCAGGATACTGACATTCGTCGTTACGCTGCTGCTTTTCAGCATCGGCACCTCCCCACTCTCGTTGGAGGATGTCTCAAGCATTCGCCATTCCGAAGACCAGATTCTTTCGGCCCCACTGGTGACTTGGAATGTTGGAGATTCATGGGTGTATGACATTGAATTGGATGCTGTGTTGTTGGTCGAGGATAGTCCGGACCTGGCCGGTTCATCGCTAGATTTGCTTTACGGAGATGCCACCATTACGGTTGCTGCAGCTACCTTGCACAATGTATCCGGGCAATTGATTCCTTCATACCGTTTGGACATAGATGCCTATGCGACTGGAGCCGGTCGCTTTCCTGAACCCAATACGGGCATCTTTGCATCAGGTGAACTGCTCGTCAATTATCAAGAAGTTCGATGGGTCCGGATGTCGGATTTGGCCGTAATTAGTCGAGTTCAATCCCTGGATCTTGACTTCGATGCCTTCGGAATTTGGACCACGGGTATCGCCGATTTTGATCATGAACACCATTATTTCCCACCCCAGGAGGTGAATGATTTCCCCATGCTTGTCAATGAAAGTTGGAACTCTGTTTTCGTACACACGGAAATCTGGACGGGGAGCGGGGGGCCGGTGCAAATTTCTGAGGATGTTGTCGAAACAGAGGAAGTGATTGTGTACAAAGTCGCAGAAATCGGTCCAAGTCCAGCCACTTATCCTGGCTGTGAGGAATCGTATCGGGTTTGGTGGAACAATACTAATGGAGATTTGTTGGAAGATCGCTGGTGGTGTCCCTCCATAGGTTTTGATGTCTATTGGTGGACGGATGATATTGCCTTGGAAGGCGTGGATGCAAAATTTTGGTTGACAGATTACATCCCGATCGTGTCTGCAGAAGTGGGGGTTGAAATCGAGACCGCAGTTTCACCCCTAAACCAAATGATCAATGTCACTGTGACCGGTCCAGAAGGAGAATCCGGGACACTATGGCATCATGCCACCATGTACAATTTTACTCTTGAGGACGGCCATGTGACCTTGTCAGTCCAGGTTGGAAATCGAATGGATGACACGCCGACTAGCATTGATTGGGCCACCCACGGTATCATCGCATGTGTGAATGTTCAATCTGCATCAATGGTCTGTGGTGGTTCAACCCTGACGCTTGAAGGGAGTGCAATTGGAGCTCTGCTTCGACAAGATGCCATTCAACGAGCCCCCTTGGTGTTAGACATTGGACATGAAAATGCCCAGCGTTTGGGGCTCTCATTCCGATTTTGAACGCTGTATAGCGGCGATGCCGATTGCAGTGATTGCTGTGATGAGAGAAGGTGCAGGCAACCCATTGCTTGTGACCACTGTGTTGACGACGTTCTCTGCAGAATAATCGTGATCGGTAAGAGTAGCTGACAACAATAGCGTACCGTTGAAAAAATGCTGAGTTTTGACGAGATATCCCTCTTCATGATACCAATTGGTACTGGTTCTAGATTCGCCGACAATTTGTTGTTCCATTCGAATGGTAGGAACGGTATCAAGATTGTATTCTCCGACAGCGATTTCAACTTCTTCGGCGGCTGTCCAAGTCACTTGTCGAACGATGTTATCCGTCACACGACTGGTTTCATTCCACAACGCTCGATTGATTCGCTCTTCGGTGACAATGGTTCGCGTTATGGTTTCTGCAAAGTCCCACTCGTGGCCAACTTCAATGCCACTGGGCCACAAACCGTCCCGCTCAATGATTTCCTCCGTGGTCAACCTTGACTCGATATAGTTGTCTTCACCGCCTCCACTAAACCAAGTTTCCAGCGTAATCGTTTCAACACGTTTCTCGAAAGCACTCGCTCCCGTCGGCATCCAGACCTTGATGTTGGTCGTGACATTCAGTGTCATCGTATCGTTGGTGTAATCAGTACTTCCCGGTGTGAAGTGCACAGTCATGTTGACTGAATGTTCAATGATGCTGACTCTACAATTCGTATCTTCGCCTCCAAGATTGATGTTTTCTTGGTCTTGAAATGTAAGTCGCATTGGGACATCTTCAGTGAGGTTGAGCCGTTCATAGTCGGGACTTTCACCCTCCATTTTCGCTTCATATTCAGCAAACACAGCTGCCGTCCAACCGTCGTACTCAAACCAATCTCCACTTTGGAAATCAGGCTGTGTAATCGTGATCGCAGAGGCGGTCGAAGTTGCTAGGAGACCGACGATGGCCAATGCCAACCAGTGCCTGCGCATGGTATTCGACTCTGGGCTGAGTCCTTCAATGGAGCACCTTCCACGGAACCGTTTGATTGAATAATCAGACCCTTCACCCGTAGGGTGATACCATGTCTGAGAATCGCTATCGCGCCATCCTCGCTATTGCCGCCATCGGGTTGTTTGTGTTCCCTGTTACGGTCGCAGCAGTTGCCACCCCAGTCACATCGCAACCTCAGGAAGAGGTCCATTGGTGGGAAGACACGCTCATGGACAAGGACAAGGATGGCATCGATGATGACATCTGGGTTGCTCTAAACAACACTGACTTTGAGTGGGTCGATGAAAATGGCCACATTGATGTCATAGTCAACTTGGATCATTTGCCGACTGAAGACGACGTAACCCTTTTGCAAAATGAACTTGATTTCGTTCATCTTCACACCTTCCACCTGATTGACAGCATTGCAGGATCAGTTGCAGTCGAGGACATTGTCCCGATGTCGCGGCTCCCCGGCGTTGTCATGGTTGAATTGGATAGTGTGTTGCAAATCGTAAACTCCGACATGAAGGATACCCATGGGGTCTGGGACGTTTACGAAGCCACAGGGTATGACGGTGCTGGCAGTGTTGTTGCGATTATTGATACGGGTATCGACGGAGAACACGTGGGTCTCGATGATTTGGATGATGACAACAGCACAGATGATCCGAAAATCATCGCCTTCTACGATGTCATCAACAATCCGGGGCTGACCAATGGATCGGAAGTATTCCCCTATGATGACCAAGGACATGGGTCACACTGTGCAGGGACAACCGCTGGAACGGGCGCTCCCAACTATGAGCACACTGGAGTCGCACCACAGGCTCAATTGGTTGGTGTGAAAGTCCTCGATGCAGGTGGCTCTGGTTCGTTTGCGGGTGTCATGATGGGCATGGAGTGGACGGTGGACAAGCGCCACGAGTTCAACATCCGAGCCGCCAGCATGAGTTTGGGTGGTCCAGGAATCATTGAGATGACTGCTGCCGAGGAAGAGAGTGTTGCGCGCATGGCCAATGAGATGGTCCGTTCCGGTGTTGCATTGTTCATCGCCGCAGGTAACAATGGTGTCACGGCACAAATTGGAACTCCCGGTAGTGCAGAGGATGTCATCACAGTCGGCGCATTGGACAAGGGTGATGATCCGGGCATTGCAATTTATTCAAGTCAAGGTCCTACCGAAGAAGGTCGTATCAAACCCAATCTTGCTTTCGTTGGCTCAAGTGTGATGTCAGTGCAATACAATTCAGGAACCGGTTACACCAGCATGTCTGGAACCAGCATGGCCACACCTGGTGCAGCCGGTGTCGCGGCATTGATGTACCAAGCCAATCCGGAACTGTCTCCATTTGATGTACGAAATATCATGCAAGAAACTGCAGAATACAGACCCTGTCATCATGCGGGTGCAAACGAGCCCTGCCCGGAAACGGACGGACCCCACAACCCCAAGCCACGTCAGAACAACGTGTATGGGCACGGCGAAGTTCGAGCCCATCCTGCGGTGATGGAAGCCGCCAACCAAGTGTACGGGTTTACCGAAATGGTTGCAGTCAATCTATCGACGCCGAGTATGGCGGACAACAAGATTCACGTCGGCCAGGGAGATTCAATCAGCTTCAAGATTGAAGGTGCTGCTGAAAAGGTGCAGTGGCGAACTTGGGATATGCGAGACGAGTGGATGGATTTGAACAGCTTTGTTGCGGGTTCACAAGAGTTTGAAATCGAGCATGACTTGTTTGTCGATCGCTTGCAGTACCTGCCGGGAAACACGATTGAAGGCAATCAGACCCTGATGGTTCGAGCATTGGTTGGTAGCAACTCGAGTGCCAACGTGGTCGCTCACTTGCACATCATGGGGAGTGAGAAGGCACCTGCAGAAATGGACGACTCTGGATTCTTGAGTACGGGCATGATTGTTGCAGGACTATCGTCTCTGTTGTTCCTCTCACTGGCAGCCGCAGCTGTCCTATACATGCAATTGCAAAATCTCCGTGAAGGAGTCGATTTTGTCGAAGCGCCCCCAGAGTAGAATCAAGGGATTTGAATGGACGCGCAGGCCCAAATCCTGCTCGCTGCATTTCTTGCGGGTTTGGTGGCCATTGCCGTCACGGTTGCGATTGAGAAATTCGGTGGAGTGATTGGTGGAATCCTTGGAACCATCCCCACTACCATTGTCCCTGCAGCCGCCTTCATGTGGCTGGCTGAACCGGAATCAGATGCATTTGATCCTGCGATGGGAATGGTCCCAGTAGGCATGTTGTTGAATGCCATTTTTCTATGGTTGTGGCGCGTGGTTCCTCCACGTATCCCTCCGTGGAGTTTTGGCAAACGGTTGGCAGTGATCACGACCATTAATCTCAGTGTGTGGTTTGCAGGTGCGGCCCTATCTGTAACACTGTTTTCAGAACAGGCATCGATGACCGTAGGTTTGGCTGCTCTCATTTTCGGTATCCTTCTCGGTTTGTGGATTAGCCTTGAACACAAGCCTGCACCGCGAGGGAAAAATCGCGTAGGCCCTTTCACGCTTGCTTGCCGAGGCATTGCGGCGGCCACAGCCATCGGATTGGCGGTCTGGCTCTCTCAACTCGGTTCCCCGCTGCTGGCTGGAATGGCATCTGTATTCCCGGCAATTTTCTTGACGAGTATGGTAGCACTTTGGATTGCACAGGGCGAGGAGGTTCCAAGTGGGGCGGTTGGACCGATGATGCTTGGCGCTATGTCAGTGAGTTTTTACGCATTATTGGCCACCTTTACACTACCTGAATATGGCGTGGTATTCGGGTCATTCATCACTTGGTTTGCTTCCATTGGATTTGTTTCAGTTCCCGCAGCCCTCTGGTTGAGATTCCATGGCAACCGTCGGGTTGAAGCATGAGGCCCGGCCCCGAAGGGCCGGGGAAGACGATGTCGAGTAGGACAATTCCTGGATTCTTGGTGCTACTTCTCATCTGTTCAAGCTTCGCAGGCTGTCTTTGGCCAGAGGTTCCTGAAGCCCCTGAAGTCGGACTTGAAGTGGAGTCATTCGGAGCCTACTCGGTGGTTGCTCCGATTGACACTGGAATCAACGTCTACCACGATCGCTTCGTCCTCAACCAAACGCTACCGGATTGGTTGTTGGATGGGCTCGGAGTAACGATGTGGTGTAACCTCACACAGAATGGAACTTGGCAGGAACGATACGAGGCAGATGCACCGACTTGTTGGGACCTCATCACAGCCAGTGACATCGTCTACTTCCCAGGCACTCGCATCATCGGAACTACACCGGATGATGGTACAGACATCCCCATTTTGGACGACCCTTCGGATGGGCACGGGACTGCGGTGACGGGTGCAGTACTGGATGCCAACCCCGATGCTATCATTTTCTTCGTTGAAGGATTCAGCGACGCGGCGGTATTGGCTGCAGCAAATCAACCACTTGTCGATATTGTCACCACATCATTCGGACCGATTGGGAGTGTACCTGTCCCCGGAATAGAAGATGCGACTCGGGTTGCTGTGGTTGAGCACAACAAGGTCCACACCGGAGCGGCCGACAACACGCCTTCTCCAGCCGTTCAGGATTCCACTGCAGGTCCTCCATGGTCGATTGGAATTTCAGGATACGCTGAAGAAGATGATGATCAAAAGGAAACCATGAGTGGTTCCTATCCAGATATTGCTGCGGATTGGACACAAGTGTTGCCCAATCACGACGATACGGATGGGTATCATCAAACCTCAGGCACCTCATTTGCAACCCCTCGAACGGCTGGTATTCTCAGTCTGGTTTTGACCCAGTTGCGAGAGCTTTCGGGAGACATGGGGTCCGGTGCTTCTGAGGAACGTGGAGGGCAGTTGGTCAACGGCACAAACCTGTCAATCACCAACAGCATTCTCAGGGATGCACTCAACCTCTCGGCTTGGTATCCGAGTTCTTCCACATGGGATCCAACCTCAGGTACTATGCCCATCTCACCGGTTGCACCTTGCACTCAGGTCGGATGGGGCGTTGTCAACATGTCCAATGTTGAACCCTTATTCGAACACCTTGCTGGGATTGAAAATATGCCAAGTCGACCTGCGGATGTGGTCGCCTGTATGGAAACCAATCAGGCCATTCGCGAGGCCTATTGGGGCGAGTGAAATTAGTTCGGTGGATGAATCATGGACTTCGATTCGAATGATTTCCATTCATTTGTATCTTCAAGACGTTCGACAAGAGATTTCTTGCCCACTCCCATTCCTGATGAAATCGTTGAACAAATTATTGCTGACGGGCTCACATCTCCGAGTTGGAGCAATACCCGGCCCATTCGGGTGGCCGTGGCCAAAGGTGATGTTCGTGATCGCCTTTCGAAAGAATTTCTTTCTAGATGGGAGGCCATAAAAGGAGCCCGAAGTGGCCTTTTTGGAAAAATCAAAGCGGTTCTAAAACGGAAAGGTCTACCGACGAGTAACTGGATTGTAACGAGGCCTTACCACAAAGATTTGATTCAAAGATCGAAAAATCAAGGCAAAGAATTTTTTTCATTTATCGGGATCGACAGAGACGACAAGGAAGCCCGTGATCAATCTTGGGCCCGAAATTATGAATTCTTTGGAGCACCGGTAGAACTGTTTATTTTCACACACAAATCATTGCGTAAATATTCGGCATCAGACGCAGGATTATTCATGCAAAATCTGATTCTTTCTGCACATTCCAAAGGATTGGGGACGTGCCCTCAAGGCGCAGTTGCAATTTGGGAAGATGCTGTCCGCAAGGAATTTGACATCAGCAAAAACTACTCGTTACTTTGTGGAATTTGTCTCGGTTATCCAAGTGATGAAAAGATCAATTCATTCAATGCAAATCGTCCAAATCCATCAGAGATAATTTTACCAGAAAAAAACTGAATTCTCCGTAAAATGCCGATTTTTCAGGTTTTTTTCAAAACCGTTGGTTTGAAGCGTAGGTCCCGGCCCCGTAGGGCCGGGGGATTGAATGCAGCAGGCCAAGTTCGCCATCGCTCTTGCCGTGCTGATGGTCTGCACATCCCTGTCTGGTTGTTTGGGTTCTGAAGAAGAAGTTGTGACCGAAGAATCCTCTCCATTCGACTTTGACCGCCCCATTTCAAACACCACTTGGTACCACTACAGTGGAGGTGTTGATGCGCTGGATGAGGCGGCAGTACTTGCAGCCAACATCACTGCAAATCTGACTGGTGACAATACGCCTTTCTGGTCTTCAGCATCATACTACGGAATTGGTCTCAGTACCTTTGAGCCGACCATGGGCATCACTTCGGATGACAATTTGTACATGACCAGTTGGGGCAATGGTGCTGCGGGTTCAACCGCGATTGTACAGTGCACAGGTTTGATTGAAATGACCAACTTGTCCGATTATTCTTGCAATGATGTGTATGATGCCATCGTCCCTGTACCCAACAGCAATGATCCCTATGTCTATGTCGACAAGTGGACGGATCGAATCATGAAGTTCGACATGCATGCTTTGCTTGGGATGACAGTTGAGTGGTCAGACAATGAAGGGGCCTCTTGGTCACCACCCACGGTGGCCACCGACATTCGCTCAGTCCAAGACCACCAGACGATTACTTCGGCCCCTTACCCCGCTGCTCTCCATCCCACGACCTGGGTATTCTGCATCAATGGGAATGCACCTCATCCACTATGTTCTTCCAGTTTTGATGGTGGAAACACTTGGACTCCAGAAGTCTCAGGGGCACCCGTAGATTGCCAGAGTGGGGGTCTAACTGCACATCTAGAGGGTGGACCCAATGGCAACTTCTACCGGGGCAATGCCGGATGCAATGGGGAGGGCTATGCGATTTATCGAAGTACAAATGGTGGGTTGACATGGACCGAGCATACCCTACCTACCGATGAATCGGGAACTGCAGATACTTGGAATGCAGAAGAAGCTCAAGTCGCAGTGGATGATGATGACAACGTACATGCCATGTGGATGGGTTCTGACAACATGCCGTACTATGCTTACTCTTTGGATGAAGGCAATACTTGGAGTGACGCCATGATGATTGCACCTCCGACCGATTTGGTGGGTACAGGGTTCCCGGTCGTGACTGCAGGTGCTGGAGGAAAAGTCGCGTTTGGATACGTTGGAGATTCCGGTGGTGACACCTGGAATGCTTACCTGACGGTGGTGACCGATGCGTTTGGAGACGCTCCTTTGTTCACCACAGTTCAGATCAATGCGCCCGATGACCCCATTGATCTTGAAGAAGGATGTGGCTACAATCGATGCGGTGGTTTGGGTGATTTCTTGGACATGTCTGTAGATCAATATGGTCGGCCGTGGTTCTCACTTTCACACAATCTGCAAGATATTGGCATTTTTGCAACCCTTACAGAGGGTCCCGTATTGCGAGGCAACACCGGGCCGTTGAACGTGATGCCCGCGGGTGGGCCTGAGACCCTATGAGGTGAGACATTGACAGGACATGATCGAGTGGTTCGAGACAATGTACATCGAGACATTGTTCTTGATGATGACATTAGTCGTCTGGTCGATACTCGCACCTTTCAACGGCTTCGCGACGTCAAACAATTGGCCACCTGTCACTATGTGTTCCCTACAGCTACACACACTCGATTTGTTCACAGCCTAGGCGCTCAGCATCTCGCTGGAATTTTGCTCAAGCATTTGGAGACGGTCAACCCCGGACGCATTTCACCTGAAGATGCGCGATTGGTTCGCTTTGCCGCTCTCTTGCACGATATCGGTCACCCACCGTTCAGTCATGCGTTAGAGAGTGACAAGGTCTTCGCAACCTACCATCATCACGAAACTTGGGGTCGGAAAATTCTGGAGGACCCTGACAATGATTTGCGCCAGGTCTTGCTTGAACTGATTGGCGAAGATGGATTGTCTCGCCTGTTCTCTATTCTTGATGGGACTTGTGAACCGCCGGTTTTGCATGACATTGTGAGCAGCCAACTGGACGTTGATCGTCTCGATTATTTGATGCGTGATCAAGTGAATACGGGTGCAAAAATCGGAACCTTCGATGTGTACCGAATTTTCCGCTCTCTTCGAATCGGTGATGACGGTCATCTGACGGTTTCTCGAGGGGGTGTTTCTGAGGTTGAGTCCTACCTGTTGATGCGGTATCACATGTACCATAACGTGTACTTTCACAAACTGAACATGCTCACGACATCCTATGTCATTCGCGCACTTGTGCGTGCACGAGAGTTGGTCGAAGAAGGAAAGTTGACGGTCAGTGTCCGAATGAATCGAATGCTGATGGATGACAATTTATCGGTCAAGGATTACCTCGCCTTGACGGATAGTCTGATTCAGGCGGAGTTGTCTGCCTTTGTCACACACGATGACCCCATTCTCTCAAAGTGGGCAGGGCTTCTTGCCCGTCGGGCGAACATGCACAAGCGTGTTCGTGTACGAGATTTGACAGAACTCGCTTATTGGGATGCGAAATCTCGAATTGAAGACATCCTTGCCAAGGCTGGACATGACCCCCTTCTCGACATGATTACCGCACGCGTGCACAAGGAGGGTTACCGTCCCTATGCGGGCGGAATCATGGTTGAAGGTGGATTGGACATTAGTGATGTCAGCCCGATTGTAGCCAGCATCAAGCGACTTGATGACATCATGTTGTTCGTCCCAGCTGACTGTCGCGAAGCCGTCGAAGACGTCATCCAAGAAGCGATAGCGGGTGAGTGAAGGCTCAAGTGCCTCGACCCCTGCGCATCTTCAAGGACCCCTAGCTTAGTCTGGTTAGAGCGCCGAGCTCATAACTCGGTGGTCACTGGTTCAAATCCGGTGGGGTCCACCAAATTGAAGCGAACCCTCTTGAATAAAGCCCGGTCACCGAGGTTCATGACAGGAGTCAATCGAGGCCTTGCCTTGGCATTGGTCCTCGTGCTTTCTTCGCTTTCTTTTTCCCCCGCCCAAGCACAAGATAGTCCTGCTCCAGGGGTCGATATCACATGCGAAAATGAGGAGAATACACTGTATCTCGACTATATCGGTATGGGCGATTACTACGCAGTCGCGACTTGTACCGTTGAGAACCCATCCACTTTCTCTGAAAATGTTGAGTTTTCCTATGATGGTGACGGGTTTGTGGCATCAGGGCCCGAATCCGCCACAATTGCGGCGGGCGATTCAATTGAGATCCAAGTCATGATTCGCAGTGATTCATCGGATGCAACACTGCGAAACGTCACGATTGACGCAGAGGTTACTTCTGTGCAAGGTGTTGGTGAAACGTTGCCAGATTTCTTGAGCGCATTTTTCCCTTCTGACAGTAGCAACATCATGGCCCAAGTCGCTGAGTTCGTCTCTTTGAGTGCTTCATTGCAGGAGGACAAACTTACATTGTCCTCTGAACTCATGCAACCCATGTCCGCAACACTGTTTGTATCCAATGCCGGAAACGTCGATGATGAGGTCACCGTCACCATCCAAAATGGAGCTCTCCTTGAAGAGAGGAACATTGGTTGGAATATCACGAACTCCGGTCAAGATGGAACGGTCCAAGCGGACGGTGGTTCGGCAACTTACACACTTCGATTCAATCCAAATCCAGAAATGATGGATGAATCTATTTCAGTCACCATCCGCATCAAATCATCATTTGACAATTCGCAATCAAAAGAAGTCACATTGACGCTAAACACCACTGCTCCGGAAGAGAGTATCCTAGACCTCACTCAAATGAACATTCCATCTTGGGCCTACGCTGCTGGGGGCACCCTCGGTTTGCTTGTACTGCTCGCCATTGTAATGAGCATCCGTAAGCGAATCAAAGGGGCAAGTGGCGCCGCCGATTTTGATGATGATGAAGACGACGATGACGACTTCGATTTCGATGATGACGATCTCGATGATGAACTCGATGA
>CETW01188914.1_pt1 | contig 11313 bp, 6 predicted proteins | sample 361381 | NCBI WGS metagenome assembly CETW01 (sample SAMEA2620570, study PRJEB7988) | marine metagenome | isolation source: saline water (ENVO:00002010), including
CGAGGACGAATTCATTTTGTTGTGGGGTGATGATTACCATCCGGTCAATTATCGGCGCCTCTACGCATCACACAAAGAACATCAACAATCACTGACCATGACCGTTATTCAAACTGATGAACTTGCCAATCTACGTCATGAAAATAGTCGCGTCGTTGAATATTCAAAATCTGAGATTTCTGATACATTCAACGGCTATGAAGCGGGTACGAGTGTTGTCGATAAATCCGTGCTTGTGAAGTTCGGTAAATCGAAAAAATGGAGTTGGGAGGAAACCGTGTATCCTCAAATGTCAGGGCAAATTCACGCGTATATCGATGAGACACCATTCTGGGATATGGGCACACCTGAACGATTGGAAAGATTAGAGAAATTCTTCGATGGTCGCAGGACCTGATGACATTACTGTAATCGCTTCTGGTAATACGTGCTCATCTTCAACAAGGACGAGAATCATCCCACCGAAACCTCCGCCCATCATACGGGCACCATGTACACCAGCCATTTGTTGCAGTTGCAATACTTTTTCATCAATCTCAGGGAGGCTTACCCCCAGTTTTTGCAATGATTTGTGGGATTGATTGAGTAAGTCACCCAATTGCCTAGGATTTGAATTGAGTGCTTGAATTACCCTCAGGTTTTCTTCCTCCACATGTTTCCTTTGATAGTTGGATTCGATACCATATTCTGTACTGGATAGTGTACGATGAATGTGGGAATCATACAACTTGAATTGCCAAGTAAGAGGCAACTCAACCCATTCGATCGAGTGTGAACTAAAGTCAATCAATGTGGCATGATTTTTCTTCGCAAAAACCATGGCCATTTGATCGAGCAAACCACATTTCGTACCCAACACTTGGTGCTCGATGCGCTGTGCTAAATGACAAGTCTCGATTGTACCCGTTTCTCCCGATACACACAATGCGATAGCAACACACAATGCTGCGGATGAGGACATACCTTTACCGATCGGAATGTTACTATCAACGGATAATACAGCAGGGGGACCACCAGCAGCCATCCACAACTCCACCACTGACTGGGGACCGATGTATTCTTCCGCTGTCAAATCGACTTCCAGTACCAACCTTTCTTGAATTGCAAATGGAAGTGCTAATCCATTAGAGTGGTCGGTGTGCTCGCCAATGATGTTTACACGTGCGGGTACCGTAGCACGACGTCTCATCAAAACCACTCAAGTTTGGAGGGGAGGCGGTGCCGGAAATTCAATGACATTTGGAGCCACGTTCGGAGTTTCCAATAAATTGTAATCTGAATCACGTCGCATTGGCGAAAATCCAGCACGGCTTACAGCTTCCTGTAATTCGACTTCGAGCGCACAGGTCTTGTCTGTTCCAGAGGCTGAAACGACGTTTTCTTCCATCATCGTAGAACCGATATCATCTGCACCGCCAAATAAGGCCATTTGAGCAATATCCAGGCCCATGGTCGGCCAGGAACCCTGTATGTGGCGAATGTTATCAAAAAACAGACGTGAAATCGCAACTTGTCGCAAGTATTCGGTTGGCCCTGCACCCAACAGTAGCTTGTTCTGCCCTCGATTTCGACGACCAAAGACATTGGACTCAAGTTGAACAGGCCATGCAATGAATGAGGTGAATCCAGCCCAGCCTTTCTCAAGTGCTTGATCTTGCAGTTTTCGAATCCTTTCCATGTGTTGAACACGATGCAACCTCGACTCTCCAAATCCAAACACATTGGTGGCAGATGTTGTGAGGCCAAGAGATTGAGCTTCATGCATAACACGAAGCCAGTTTTCAGCACTACCTTTTTTCGGTGAAATATCGAGGCGAACATCATCGACGAGCATCTCTGCACCTCCACCCGGAAGACCATGCATTCCAGCATGCTTGAGTTCTGTAAGAACTTCAAGCGTGGATAGGCCACAAACATCTGCAATACCTTCGATTTCAATTGGAGAAAAACAATCAAGTGCAATAGAGGGGTGATGTTCTCGCAAGTATCGAATCAAATCGGTATACCAACTCAGTGGCAAGTCCGGATTGACGCCACCTTGCATCAACACACGCACGCCTTCAACATCTTCCAGCTCTGAAAATCGACTCGAAATTTGCTCATATGTTTGAGTGTAAGTCTCACGATGGCCCGGGGGTCGGTAGAACGAACAAAACTGACAATTGATGGTGCACACGTTCGTGTAGTTCACATTTCGATCAATCATGTAAGTGACTTCATTACCTGGATTCACGATTCGCCTACGCTCAAGAGCTGCACTACGCAGGAGATTAAAATCAGCATTCTCGTACAATTCTGTGGCATCTTCAACAGTTAGCCGTGGAGGAGATGGTCCTCGCTGCTGCTTGAGAATATCCTGCCACATTCAAATCCCTCAATTGTTGCCAACAATGGCTTCAATATCTGCAACTTCCTTTGGGCATTTGGAAGTCAGAACCACAGGACCATCAGTGGTGATGAGTACATCGTCTTCAATACGAATCCCGATTCCTGCCCACTTGGTGTCAATCTCAATGTCTTCTCGCCATGCACCAAAGTACAGCCCTGGCTCGATGGTCAGAACCATACCTGGCGAGAGGGTTCGCTCAGGAACTTCATCACCTTGGCGACCACCGCCCACATCGTGAACATCTAGTCCAAGCAAATGCCCCGTGCCATGCATGAAAAATTGACGATATAGCCCATTGTAGTCATCGCCCAATGCCTCTTCAAGCGAACAATCCAAAATGCCCAAATCAATCAATCCTTGGGCTAAAACATGCGAGGTTGCATGATGCATAGCACTCCAGGGAGACCCCACTTGGCAAGCACCAATTCCTGCGATTTGTGCCTCAAGTACCAACTCGTAAATGGCCCGCTGTGCTTCTGTAAATTTACCACTTACAGGGAATGTTCGAGTGATGTCACTTGCATATCCATCGACCTCACATCCAGCGTCGATTAGAACAACGTCGCTCTCATTCATGGCATCACTATTCTCGTTGTAATGCAGAATCGTGGCATTGTCTCCACTGCCAACAATACTCGGATAAGCCCATTCGGACTTGTGATACAAGAAACAGCCCTCAATGATCGATTGTAACTGCCACTCACCCATCCCGGATTTGCATTCCCGCATGGCTTCAATATGGGCAAGGGCTGCCAAATCAGCTGCATACTGCATGAGGGCGATTTCCGCATCAGATTTGGTTACACGCATGTCATCAAGTATACTACGAGGGTCGAGTATTTCATCAAATGTTTTACCAACCAATTCATCGACGTCTCGATCAAGACCAGTAATATGGAAAATTTGATTCGCTTGTATGAGTAAATCAGTCAAATCGGATTGTATATTCTCACGGCTTACAGTTTCATCAACTGGCCAATCTTTCAGCGCTCCTTGCGTTCCTGGTCGACGACCCGTCCATGTTTCTTTGATCACATCTCTTTCTTGGACATAAAGCCGACATTTCCAAGCACCATCATGATGGAAAACGGCCACGCCTTCTTCACCATGCCATCCAGTCAAATAATGTAGATATGAATTGAATCGATGGCGATGATGGGTGTCCCGACTTCGAATCGAAACCGGATTATTCGTGATGATTGCGACACCATCAATGGGCAACTGTTCGCAAAAGGTTCGTTGACGCATTCGCATCTCTTCATGAGAGATTTGCGGTGGACGCTTGCCCAGTGCAGAGGTGACCCTTTCGTACATCATGTGCCGGAAAACGACGCCCTTCATGAGATATTCGGGTCAATCACGTTTCCATTTTGGAATCGAAGCAGAGTGGCTCGAAAATCTTCGATTTACGATGATGACCGTTGCACAAAGCAATGCAATCGAAGCCACAATCGCGATAATCTGGTGTATTGGCTCCTTTTTTTCTTCGTCTTCTGCGGAATAAGCTGGATCAGAGGGGGTTCCTTGCACTCCAAAGGTCACAGTAATCGAATCATTCGCACCGTCATCGTCAGTGACCAGTAGAGTGAGGGTATGCGGTCGAGAAAGATCTTCGGGTTTGTCGATATTTCTTGACCATCCGGTCATCACAGGCACTCCATCAATCGACCAAGTACATATCAGCCCATCTTGATCATTGGACGTATCCTGAGAATCACGACATTCAATTGGCCATTGATTGCTGTCGATTAGGGTTATTCGATCACCATCAGCCAAAGGTTGACCACTCACTCTCAACGAAGCAACTGGAGGCTGATTTGTGATTTGAATCGTATGCGTAATTGTATCTGTAAATCCAACTTCATCAACCACGGTGAGAGTCAATGAAAAATTACCAGATGTACTCCCGTCAATCGAATATGTACTCAAATCCATACCGCTTACGACCTGAGGGCCTTCAGTTCCTCCCTCAAATACCCAAAGAAACATCAATTCGGCTCGACCCCATATCCCATCATCGCTAGAACTACCGTCAAAGTGGATCATGTTTGAACTTTCATTGAGTAAAGTGGGACCTATAATTGCAGCAGTTGGGAATTGATTATCGATACCAATCGTGCGACAAACTGAAACAGAGTTTTCGTCTGACGTCACTGCACGAATGAGCAGTGAATATGAACCGTCAGCGTAGGTTGAGGTGTCAAAACTGAATGTTTGATCTGATGGCACGGAGGTCGTATATGTCCAATCAACATCAGGACTCTCAATCCATGAAAGGGCGCATGATTGCGCAATTGCCGAATCATCGCTCAATGACCATTGCAATTCGGGTGAATGATCATCATCTCTAGCAATTACGGAAATTTCGGTGATACCTGAAAATTTGTCCATCGATTGACTTGAGTCAAAAATCACGATTGGGGGTAGATTTTCACTGTGTTCAGATTCTGAAAAAATGATTAATTGGGCGGTTTCGGTTTGCTGTGAAACATCCGTACCCTCAATTACGATTACGCAAGAACAGGAACCAATTGACGAGAAATTGAGTTGTAAATGAAATGACCACAATTCTCTTGAGGATTGATTTAGAGACTGTGGTTGAAGATTTGAAATCAAATCACCATATTCAACAATCTCAGTACCGTTGTACACTTTCCAAACCAAGTTCAACGGCGGCGATTCATCAATGAATGTACCGGTGATATTAAGCTCTTCAGTGACCACAATACCTTGTTCAGTATCAAATGTGATTTGTGGGGGGTCGTCGGTAATCGTCGATTCTGCATGTCCGCTCATCGACAATAGCGCCACACAGAACAAGCTCAGGTGCCACCATTTGACCCTGAGCATGCCCCTAGGGCACATCGAACGGTTTTCAACCGTTGCTCAAATTGCGTAAATTCGACGTGTTTTTTTGAGGAATATCAATCACTCAAAATTATCACAATGTTGGCCTTGGCCAGGGAAACTATTGGATTCTCGGGGGTTCGTGTACCATTTTTCCTCACATTTGTTTGAATATCCATCTTGGTCTACATCGATGATGGCATCTGCGGCATCAAACGGATCGAACTGGAAGTAATATTCCCAACCTGAAGCCATTCCATCATCGTCATGATCTTGATAGAATACTTCTGGACCATCTTCAAGTCCGTCTCCCTCTGTATCATTTTGAACAGGACTTGTACCGTTTAGCAACTCCTCATAATTCGTGAAATTCTCCAGATCATCATAGAACTGTAAACCAGCAGCTGTTTCGGGATCGATATGACAATTGAATGTCGTTGGGTCGTTGTGAGATGGGCAGTATCGATTAAGTAAATTCGTCCTGTTTAGGCCATCTCTATCAAAGTCTTCCTCGCCGTCTTCAATACCATCCAAGTCACTGTCAATCATACTTGGATCCATTGGACCACGTGCACCATAGCCTTGCAACTCTTCTGCACTGGTCAATCCTAGTTCGAGCGCCTTATCAGACCAGTACACTTCCCAACCATCTGGAAGTCGGTCTTGGTCGGTGTCATCGTCAACTGGATTGGTATTCCAGCGGTCGGGTGCTTCCATGGCGTTAGGTAGCGTATCGTTGTCGACATCAAAGTTGGCATCAGGCAAGCTACCAAATGACGGATCTAGCGCCCAACGTCCGCCATTATTGGGCATAGTGAAACCGGTGAGATTCATTTCATGGATGAAATATTTTGGATCGGCTTTCCCGTCACCGTCAGCGTCACCCGCACTACCAGACCATTCTTGGATACCGTTGAGGTAAATCCATCCACCTGCAGCCTTCTCACAGGACGAATCTTCACAGCCAACGGGCCGCCATGGTTCCATTGAAATCCACAATGAATGAGAACGTGTATTGTCAGTGGTTGATTCCACCTGCATTTCCCAACCATCGAGCATTCCATCACCATCGGTATCGTTCACCAATGGATTGGTTGCAGGCTGCCAAGGTCGAGGAATGTAAAGCACCTCATTTCCATCACTTAGAGTGTCATTATCCGTATCGGAGTTGTTTGCATGAGTGATGTATTGATCAAGTCCCAAGGCAATTTCTTCACCATCTTCAAGCCCATCATTGTCGGTATCGAACATGGATGCATTGGTGGTATATGGATCTCCATTCCACATGAAACCGTCTACTGCCTCAGTGTAATCCTCAAGATTGTCCCCGTCAGTATCACGGTTACTGGCATTGGTGTAAGTTTCATAGTATTCGCGGCTGTCATTCAGACCATCTCCATCGGTATCGAACATATTGGGGTCACTGTAGACATCAATTTCATTCACACCACGTTGAACGACTCGAATAGTCCAACCCATGACCTCAATGCCGTCAATCAGACCATCACCGTCTGTGTCCTGAACAAGTGGATCAGTTGAACGACCCAAAATCACCCAATCTTCTTCGGGTTCGCTATAATCCGTATCCGGACTAAATTTGGCTCGATATTCATCCAAGTTGGTAAATCGCTCACTCTGTTCAACGATATTCATCCAAACAAAACTACGCTCGGTGATTTCCTCGTTCAGAACGGCAGAAATCGAATACACAAACCCATTGCAAGGAGCCTTGAGCGGAATTAATTCATATTGCTGATTTGCACCACCTGAACTGGCACCAGAAAGTGTGACTTTGGCCCAAGCAACCGTTTGGTTCTCAGTGACTTCTTCGTATAAGTCGACTGAAATCGCATGTACACGTGCAAAGCCATCAAATTCAGAAAGGCGCACATCCCCATTTCCATTCTTGTCAAATCCATCATAGTCGGGATCATCGTTGCCGTTGCTTCCATCACGGGGATTGATTCCGTTACTGGCCTCCCAGCCATCTGGCATGAAATCGCCATCTGTGTCTGCGTCTGTGGGATCGGTAAAGTTGGCCGGACCAAAGGTATAGGCGACTTGATACTCTTCAACATTTGACAAACCGTCACCATCTGAATCTGAGAACGAGTCGGTGGCATTGGCAGCATCTAAGACCGCATTGTAGCAATACTCGAATCCGTCAGGCATCCCGTCACCATCTGTATCCCAGTCTCCTGGGCCATTTGTGCGACCATCGCCGTCCATGTCTTGTTCAAACCACTCTAAGTTGTCCTCTACGATTCGAGCTTGTGTAAAGGGTGCTTCCATAGTCATTGGATTGATTGATGACCCGCAAAAGGAGTCAATTTCAATGTCGCCAAACGCCACTTCCACCTCGTCACCGATTAGATCACCATCACTATCGAGTTCCCAAGGATTGGTGCCATACCGTTCCTCAATGTAATTCGGCATCGAATCTCCATCGACATCGAGAACTTGATCACATGAGTGGCGCTCTGTGAATGTATCTTCCAGTAGATTCCACTCATCTTCTCCGTAGTCCAATATCCACTGGGCTACTACCGGAGGACTTAGCAAGCTGCAATCCCAATTGGCATCGACTGGATTCATCAATAGGATCACGCTTCCATCAGCACCCAATTTTTCACGCTGGTGCATGACTTCCCATCCATCGTTTAATCCATCAGAATCGGTATCCCTTAGGTTGGGGTTGGTCCCATACAGTGCCTCTTCTGAATTCGGTAGACCATCGCGATCCGGGTCACCGTTCGGACCGTTGTCCGGATCGGGGAAAGTTTCGTTGTTTTCACCTGTAGTCACGTCATCATCTCTTGGAGGGGAGGATGACTCGATTTCAGCGAAATCTGCATCACCGTCGTCAAGGGGGTCCAGACCATTGGCAACTTCCCAACCATCCAGTAATCCATCACCGTCTGTATCGTTGTTATCGAAATCAGTGCCGTATTGCGTGGTTTCCATACGGTCACTCAATCCATCTTCATCAAAATCCGCACCATCGTCTTGTGTTTCGCCTTCCGGGGCAGTGATATCGTCACCGGCTCGGTCGAAGCCAACGGTGGTTTCCAATGCTGAACCGACGATTGTGTACATACCAGCCAAGCAGATGGTTGCTGTAATTGCGACCACTGCCCATTGATTGTGATTTAGTCCCATTTCCTCAACTCCACAGGGTGCGTAGCACCCTTCGACTTGTTAGCCACATTACGCTTTGCACTTAATGATTGAGTGCGTACGTGTGGCTGTGTATCGGGTGATATCAAAGGCTTAAGCGATTTCTCTTCGACTCTCTAGGACAATTGTATGTCCATCTTGAGAGCACGACCATTTTGCCTTTGCACCACGGCCCTCAGCCCTCTCCCAACAACCTAGCAATCTACCGGTTACGATGGCCGGATGGAATGTGGAGGGTAACGTAAGTTTAACCCCACCATTATCGTCGATATTGCTCGCAGCGGAGACTCGACCTAAACCAAGCAACGAAAGATGACGATTGGCAACATCAATCCAGTGCTCTGCTGAAGCGATTAATACCAATTCTCCGGAGGCCAAAAATTGTCTCCGAGACGCCTCGGCCATTGCATCCCAAAATACGACTTGATCGTGTGATTCAATTCCTACCCATGTGGTTCGTGAGTCGCTAGAACGATCGGTTGTGGCGAGGTATGATGTAGCGAGATGTTCAAACCTCAAAATGCAATCTCGCGATAAAATCATGGCACGATTACCTTCAACGGTCCACAATCCATCAATTTCATGCCTTGCGCGATGAAATAATCGCTCATGGTCACAGACGATTCCAGTTCGATCTTTCCAAGATGGAATGGAGGGGTTAGGAGGAGGGATTTGACGCGAATCGTCGGTCATTTCCACGACGGTTTCACCGGCTCCACGATCAGACCACTGGAATCGAAATCGATGCTCTTGGATGGATTCCCATGCTGCGTTACCCATACCTGCAGCCAGTGCCGTAAAGGTGCGATTGGCTACAATCACGGTACTTGATTGGGCGTTATTCTCCAAAAATGCCAATTGTCCTTGGCCTCGCAACTTCCAATCCGCATTGATGGTGGAAATTCTCTTATTTTGTTGATTGAACCAAGATTTTGGCAACGATGGTGACTGATTCCAATGCCATTCTTCAGATTCCGCTGCGGCATGTGCAAGTCTTCGACCCAGCGTTTGGTCCAGACAACCTTCAACTTCCGAGAACCATCTTTCAAATCCAGAAACGGTAAGGCACCAAACAGGTTGATCATGGGTTTGATCGAGAATCAAACCGCAATCTGTAGGACCAAACCTTTCCTTCAAATCATCAATTAGCCATGGTGTAGATTCATCCATGGGGTCATCGACTAGCGGCATCTGGTCACCTAGGAAAAGTCTTGGAATTCATCTTCATCACCCATATTCCGACGAATGTCTGGATTGGTTTTACGTGAAATATTCTGGATGCGGTCAACTTGCTCAGGTCTTGCTGTAGGTCGCCGCGCAGGCCCTTCAGCTGGATTACCATGTGTTGGAATTCCCCTCTGACCAGGTTGTGTATCCATAATGTATCGTCGATCTCTCTGTTGGCCTGAATGACGAGCAACCCCACTCAGTGTTCTTCTGTGGGCACCGCGATATGCAGCCGGTCCAATCAAGCGCTCCAGAGTACGCATCCCCTTGTCCACTGGTTTGGGTCGTTTGTCCCACCAGCGTTCTGGGAGAGGGGTTGTCCGAGGTGATTTTCCAGACTTGTACTCTCGCATACGATTTCGCAGTCTGTTTCTGAATTGGCGCTCTCGTTCCTTGGGCAATCGAATGACCAACCAACCGGGGAAACCAATGTCGTACACGTTGCCATTTACGGTGATAAGTAAACCCTTCAACAAGAGGTGGTTGCCGATGGGCATCTTGTTTGGATGTCCGCTAACTTTCGCACGTTTCATCTTCTTTGAATACAGAATCATACCTCGTTGATCACGATGTTTGATTACACGGCGTTGCTGTCGTCTAAATCGACGCGTGAAAAGGTGCATCGCCATTAGAACAATTGTGGTCCCAACACCTACGGTTGAATTCTGATCAGTTTCAACCCAAGCTAACCATCCCAGAACAACCCAAGTCGGAACCAGTATCGCCCAATTGAACAACTTTGAAGCAATGGATTCTGTGTACGTTGGTGTAACTCCTTTCTCAAGCGCTTCATGTGCAAGAATCATCACGTTTGCATTGAGTGCCTCATCCATCCCTTTTCGAGCCCCTAATGCTGCAAACGGATTGACTGGGGCATCGTCAATCCAGGCGGCTTTCTCTGTATCGGAACCGACGGCAAGTGCCACTTCCAATTCACTTGGATTCGCTTGGAATCCAAGAATACCACTGAGAGCACGCACACGTGGGTCTTCTGGACTGGATTCGTTGACTTCCTCAAATACATCAAGTGCATCAAACCATTGTTCCAAGTCAATCATACACAATGCACATCCAATTCGAGCCAATGTCGAATCGGGGTGGGTTCGAACTAGATCTAAACACAAATCGAGTGCATCTTCGCTGCGACGCTGTGCACGTAACATCGCAACACTGGAGAGTTGGGCATGTAATGAAAGTCGGTCACGATGGGCTGCCCCCAGTGAACTATCGGGACTCCAAGATTTCAGCCGTTTCTGCAAATCTCTGAGGTGGTCAATCGTGGAGTTGTTTTCCCAATCGTACAAATCATCACTTTCAACCCGTCCAGCCCAGGGATCAAGCCACTCCATCGTCAGTGCAAGTAATTCAGGTTCATCGTACCCCTCAGGCTGCTCCATGCCCCGTAAGGCTTCCTTCGCAGCATCAAATCGACGACAAGCGATATGGCCGGTTGCGATAATCATCCGTGCTTCATCATCATCACCCCGTTGTTGAGCGAGTACTTTTCGTGCTTCTTCGATCGCACGCGGCCACAACCCGCGTAGAGCTGATTCAATCATTTTGGCTCTACCCTTTTCCAATCGAACCACAGCACGATCCCCCTCAATTTGCTCGTTTTGGAATGCAATCAAAGTCGATATATCGTCGGCTCGAGATGCGGCTTCAATATGGTC
>CETW01023779.1_pt1 | contig 11290 bp, 11 predicted proteins | sample 361381 | NCBI WGS metagenome assembly CETW01 (sample SAMEA2620570, study PRJEB7988) | marine metagenome | isolation source: saline water (ENVO:00002010), including
CTGACCCTTGGGCTGGCAGAACACCAGAAATACACATAACAAAGTAATTTTAATAACACCTTCATTAAAATTAGGAAAATTTATCTTTAAGGTATATAACAATCAATACAGACTAATATGAAAACCCTTATCCCAAATCATCTGCGTGCGTATAGACCTAGGCTTGTCACATGGCTGGGCAAATTCTTAATGAAAATATCAGGCTGGAAAACTACAGGTCAACTTCCTGAAGATAAGCGCGTGGTATGTGTTGCTGGACCGCACACTTCAAATTGGGATTTTGTTCTTGCTATGTCACTCATATTAAGCCTCGATGTCCGAATTCATTGGGTAGGTAAGCATTCAATTTTTAAAAAAGGTTTTCGCAGGCTACTAAAAAAAATGGGGGGAATTCCTGTAAATAGAGTAAATCCAGAAGCATTGAAAGGTGAAATTTATAATGTCACAGAGAAGTACAAAGGTTTTATGATCGCCATCTCACCAGAAGGAACCAGAGAAAAAGTAGAAAGACTAAAGTCTGGTTTCTTACGTATTGCGGATGAAACCAATAGTAAAATTATGATGGTCGGAGTTGATTTTTCAAATAAGACTGTTGAGTTTGGAGATTTTTTTAGTCCTTCAGGAGATATGGACAAAGATCTAAAATTTATTAAAGATTATTTTGCTAACTTTACTGGCAAACGACCGGAGCTGTTTTAGAGCTTCTAGAAGAAAGGCTTTCAAGAGACATATAAGAGAACTGAAACGAATTGTAGGATGATGAAAGGCTAGTGAAAAAAATAAAACTTTCTACAGGAATAATACTTACTCTTTTTAATCAAATGGTTTTACCTGAATCTATTAATGAAGGTATTTACATAAATCATATCCAATTTATTGGAAGTCATAATAGTTATAAGCAATCCATGCCAAATGGATTCATTAAACAGTTAATGAAAGTAAATCCAGATCTAGTAGAGAGTCTTGAGTATGAGCATATCCCTCTAGCTGAGCAGCTTGAGCTCGGAATCCGTAAGCTTGAATTAGATGTTTTTTATATTTCTGAAGAGGGTCAATTTTTAGTTGGCCATGTGCAACAAATTGATATGAATAGTAACTGTCATTCCTTGCGTATCTGCCTTACACAAATAATTGCTTGGTCAAGAAAAAACCCTAATCATTCACCCATATGGATTAGCTTCAATGCTAAAGATGATTATATTTTAGGGTTGCCTAAACCAGAGACTTTCAGTCCAGCGGCTTTCACATCAATGGATTCGGTGCTTGAAGGGATGTTGGGTGAAAAGCTCATTCGTCCCCGAGACATAGTTGATTTACAGTGGCCCTTGCTAGATGAAGCCAGAGGTAAGTTCATTTTGATTCTGGATGAGGGTGGCTCTAAGCGAGATATGTATTACAAAGGCTGGCAGCAACGCCCTATGTTTACTAATGCACCGGAGGGACATCCTGCTGCCGCAATCATGATTATTAATGATCCAATAGGACAGTTTGAAGAGATCCAAAGACTGGTTAAAGCTGGATATATGGTTCGAACTCGTGCAGATGCAGATACTCGCGAAGCTCGAGAAAATGATACGAGACGAAAAATTGCAGCTTTTGAAAGTGGAGCGCAAGCAGTAAGTACAGATTATTACCTTCCCGCAACTCACTTTGGCAATAACTATCAAGTCAGTTTGCCTCAACCTGTACAATGTAATCCAATAACGGCTCCTGAAGACTGCCAGGTTTCAGATTATTCGATGGAATAATGAAGGAATAATAAATAGGGGATTTTAATGAGTGTTCAAATAAGACTCGCTAAATTTGAAGATCAAGAGAACTGTTCTGAATTACTCAATGTTTTAGTTGCAGCTACATCTGATGTAAATGATATTTTTGATTCAAATACCTTTAATGAGTTAATTTCCAATAAGAGGGGTAGCTTGGTAATCGCAGAGGAAGAAGGAAAAATTCTTGGTATGGCTTCTATTTCTTTCAATCTTGCTCTTCGATACAACGGAGAATATTGCCAATTGGAAGAACTAGTTGTTCATCATGCAGCTAGAGGAAAGAATGTAGGAGGTCTCTTAATCGAAGAAACACTTAGATTGGCTAGGAATAGGGGCTGCAAAGAATTTGGACTTTATCTCCTTGAATCAACAAAACACAATCAACCCTTTTATGAAAAGTATGGATTTGTTGTCATTGGAGAGGAGATGCGACAATCCCTGTAGATTCGTTATCTCTTAATCCTTGAAATCTGACGAATTCTTTAGCATATGAGCGGGCCCATGAGAAAGATTAATAGCAGCATTTTCACCGTATAACATCTCCTTTTGATTGCCAAAGTTTTCTCTATTGTTCGCAAGAGGCGCTAATTCTTCTGCTTTATTTTTGGTTACTTCAGGTAACTCTTCTATTGAACTCACACCCTGAATAATTCCTGCATTAAGAGCGTCAGAACCAGTCCAACGTTTAGATAACTGAACAGTTTCAAAAAAAGCATTCGCAGGTACTTTGTGCTTAAACAATGCTAGTTCCGGTCTTGGAATAGGTAAACCAAGTTGCATTTCATTAGCGCAGAGAAATCCTCGGTCTTCTCTCATTATTCTAATGTCATGCGATAGAGCAAACATAAATCCTGCGCCAAAGGCATGTCCATTAATAGCACACACTGTTGGTATTGGTAATGTAATAACCCTTCCCATTAAATACATGAACTCTTCTCCAAATACTTCTCTATCTCCACCACTAGGATGATTTTCTGGAGCCTGCATCCACTCTAGATCCAGACCATTGGAAAAAAACTTTGGATTTGAAGAAGAGGTTATTAGTGCTCCGGGCCCTTCATCACTTTCAATTTCATCTAAGGCTAAGGCAATTTCTCTAACGAAAGTAGTATTCCAGCGATTTTCATCAGCATCCATGGTTAAGAAATAAATAGAGTCTTTTTTTTCTAGTTTTATCAAAGTATTTTTCCGTGTCTGTTATGTGGTGAAAATACTATACACAAAAAGATCTCCATATAACTAACGTTACTTTAGAAATTCTTAATATAAGCCGTCATTTAGATAATAGAATCGTAAGTTGGTCTGATAGTGAGTAAAATGAACAATCTATATCTGACTGAATCAATATGGATCCATTATCACAAGGTACAGTAGGCGCGGCTTTCGCGCAGTCTACAGCGAACAACAAAAATATCCTTCTAATAGGTATTATTGGTTTTCTCGCGGGCCTAGCTCCTGATCTAGATGTTCTGATTCAATCTTCTACTGATCCAATTCTATCCCTCGAATATCACAGACAGTTCTCTCATTCACTTTTTTTTATTCCCTTCGGCTCTTTAATCGTCGCATCTCTAATCTATCCCCTGGTTAAGAAGTCAATGACTTTCAAGTCTGTCTACATAGCAAGTTTTTTAGGATATGCTACTCATGGACTACTCGATGCATGTACCTCTTATGGAACTTTACTTTTTTGGCCTTTCTCAAATGAGCGGATAACCTGGAATAATATTTCTATTGTCGATCCACTTTTTACGATCCCTGCATTAATTCTCATTGGAATAGCCATTAAAACTAAAAAAAGATTATTCAGTTTTTTTTCAATCGGATGGATCCTTCTTTATCTTTCTTTAGGTTTTATTCAATACGACAGAGCTTTATCAGCAGCCAATGACCTAGCTGAATCAAGAGGTCATAATCCTGAACGTCTGACTCTTAAACCATCTTTTGGAAATTTAATTTTATGGAAGTCTATTTATCAATATGAAGAAGCTTTTTATGTTGATGCAATAAGAACATTTAAATCGTCAACTGTATGCTTAGGTGAAAGTATTGAGATTTTTGACTATAAGCAACATCTCCCGAGTCTTAATAGAGAGAGTCAACAGGCTGAAGATGTTGAAAGGTTTCGATGGTTTTCACAGGATTATTTGGGCTTTGATGAAGAAAAGAATTTAGTTACAGATGTTCGTTACTCAATGCTCCCTAATCAAATTGAGCCCATGTGGGGGTTGATAATTGATGAAAAGCGAGACACTAGTCAACATGCAATTTGGTGGACAGGCCGTGACTTAGATCAAAGAGAGTGGGACATATTTGTAGATATGCTAACTGGCAAAGAGTGCAATAAATAGTGCTTTGTATTAATGATGAATACTTAATGCCATATGGATATACTTTGAAATAAAAAGGGCGTTTATGGAAACTATTAATGAACAAGCACGGCAAACACCGATTATTCATCGTACTGAAGTGTTGGTTGTAGGTAGTGGACCAGGAGGTCTGGCAGCTGCGATAGCTTCAGCAAGAGCAGGTGCAGAAACAACTTTACTTGAACGTTACGGTTGCTTTGGAGGAAATCTTACTCAAGTTGGCGTAGAAGGACTTGCTTGGTACCGGCATGATAAAACTGTGGACAGTGAAGGTATCGGCATAGAGTTTGAAGAGAGAGCTAAATCTATGGGTGCATCTAATCCAGAACCCCAATCCAATAGTCACGCAATTGATGGAGAGGCTTTTAAATATGTTGCAGATGTTTTAGTAGAAGAATCAGGTATCACACCCATGTTACACAGGACCATGGTATCAACAATAGTTGATAATAATGCAATTAAGGGCGTCATAGTTGAGAGCAAGGCTGGCCGAGAGGCAATTTTGGCAAAACGAGTGATAGATGCAACTGGGGATGCAGATATAGCATATAGAGCAGGAGCAATTACTCATAAAACACCAATTGAAGAAATGATGGCTGCTTCAGTTATGTTTTCAATGAATGGCGTGGATAAAAACCGTTTCATTGAAGACGTTAAAGCTGATCCGCATACCTATAGTGATTGGTTTGGACCTGGTTGGGCTATGAAAACATCCGGAAAAGAAGATGAGCTATTTTCTCCATATCTCAAAAAACCCTTTAAGAAAGCAATTAAATCAGGATTGATTCCAGAGAATCTAACTACTATAACTGGGACTTGGGGAGCAATAAGCGATCAAGGTGATTTAAGTTATTTAAATATAATTCATCTTGCTGGACTTGATGCAACTAACCCAGATCATCTCACGAAAGGTGAGATTGAAGGTCGGAGGCAAGCCATGTTGGCAATAAAAGCTTTAAAAGAATATAACCCGGGTTGTGAGGATGCTAAATTGAGAAATTTTGGTATGACTTTAGGAGTTAGAGACACAAGAAAGATTGATGCTGTCTACAATATGACTAGTCAAGACGTTCACAACGAAGCTAAATTTGAGGATAGCATTGGCATATTTCCTGAATTTATTGACGGATATGGCGTACTTGTTTTACCTACTACTGGACGCTACTTTCAATTGCCTTTCCGGGCTATGCTTCCTAAGGGCATTGATAATTTATTAGTTACTGGTCGATGTGTTGGGGGAGACAAAGGCTCTCATGCTGCAGTTCGAAATATGATGTGCTGTGCCGTAAATGGACAAGGAGCAGGAGTTGCTGCTGCTATTTCAGTTCAGACAAATGTTGATGTTGCTAGCGTTAATATTGAGAAAGTACAGAAAGCATTGGTCCAACAAGGGGCAAGGATTTATTGATCAAATATCTTTAGTTTCCTATACACTTTAAACTGTGTCTCTAAAAAATAATGACTACATAGTGGGCCTGATTTACCATAGTTCTATAGTTCATTCTAATCTAAAGGGGAAATATATATGTCAGCAAGGAAGCATAGGTTACTAATATTTCTATTTGCTTTCTGTCCTGGAATGTATACGGAAATTGTCATTGATGGTCTTCTTGATGAAGAGGACTGGTTAACAGCTAGGGAAGTTAATAATTTTTACGAAGTTTATCCTTACTCACTAGAAACTGGTCATAAAGATACTAGGATTTTTATAAAAGAAGACGAGAAAGGTATGTACTTCGGCTTTATAAATAAACAGCCTAAAGATACCATTAGACTCAATCAGCACCAAAGAGACCAAGGGGTAAGACCTCCCATAGGTGATCAAAACGGAGTGACAATAGATTTTGATAATGATGCAAGGACAGGTTATCGCTTTATTGTTAATGCTGGAGGCTCCATAAGTGATGGTGTCGTTATTAATGAGAACGAAGGAAATGACGATTGGGATGGAGACTGGAAACAAGCTACCGCAGTTCAAGATGATGGCTGGACCTCTGAGATATTAATCCCCTGGTCTATTGCTCCAATGAAATCTGTAAGTACTGAAGAACGAGAAATCGGAATATGTTTTTATAGACTAATCATCTCAGAGTTTAGAGTATTTGCTACTTGTAGAGGAAGTCCTTACCAAGAAAAGTTTTTATCTATCTTTCCTAAAATAAAAGTTAAAAAATATGAATCTTCTCAATTAGATATTTTCCCCTATCTTACTTTTTCAGATGATTCTGCAACTGAACAATCCGATACAAAAGGAGGAGCTGAAATTTTTTGGAAAATTGACTCTTCTCGTCAATTAAATGCGACTATAAATCCTGATTTCGGTCAGGTAGAAAGTGATGAATTGGTCGTAAACTTTTCGGCTTATGAAACTTTCTACTCTGACAAGAGGCCTTTTTTTGCTGAGAATCAATCTTTATTTAACATCCAGGGTTATGAGACATTCTATGTAATAAATACTAGAAGGATAGGTGCCGCACCAGATTACAACTGTTCAAATCTTTCAGATTTAAATGCAAATTTATGTAATCAAAACCAGATCGGCACTTCTGATATAGATTTTGCTCTTAGGTATATAGAGCAAACGGAAAACTTAGATATTGGATTTCTGGGAGCGAGTGAAGCAGACGAAAACTTTAGTCAAGGAAGAGATTTTTATGCTTTAAGATTAAGAAAAAATTCTGAAAATCTTACTTTGGGTTATTTAGGAACTTATGTTGATAGACCGGTTTTGGATAGAGAGGCTACTGTGCATGCCAGTGATTTTGAGTATAGGCCAAATCAAAATATAAGAGTTAATGGCGCTTTTTTAAATTCAAAGATTAAGAATGAAAACGGATATGGATTCAGATTAGGATATTTGAGAACACCAAGTAAAAGCTTTTCAACAGGGGCTGGCATTTACTATTTCGACGATACAATTGATCTCAGTGACATGGGTTATCTGTGGAAGAATGACTATTTAATGGTTACAGGTAGAACTCAATTTAAGAATACGGACTTGCCCTCAAATTCTTTCAGCAGAGAAAGAAATTTTACGTTTGATTATGCATTAATGACTGATACGGACTGGAATAAAGAGCCATCTAGCCTTTCAATGACATTAGATAACGGCTTTAAAAATTTTACTGATTTAAAATTGAAGACTTTTTACAGAACTTCTGGAAGAGACAATTTAATAACTAGAAAATACAAAGATTCTCCATATATTAATATGCCTAAAGGGTATGGTTATGAGATCAACTATATGAATATGTCTGGTAAGAGATATAAATATATGGCCGGTTTTATGAGAAGAATAGGTGAAGAGTATATGTCAGCTCTTGGATGGAATAAGGCATATGATCTTTTATTTGAATACACCCCAGTTGATTCAATTTCTTATTCCATTTACTACCAGGACTTAAGAGAAAAGGATTGGTTAAATTGGCTTGAAAATAATTTATTAGGGACTTATGAAAAAAGGCAAAGATTAACTGTTGCTGGTATAAATTGGTTCAAGGGAGACAAACATGAATTGAGACTCAAAGCTCAAATGGTTGCTTTTACAGCTAGATCACCAAAAGCCTATCTGGCTAATAATTTTGGAGGCTTGATGTCAGCTGATATCCCGTTGCCACCCATAACATTGAGCGATCTAGCCTTTCAGATCAGGTATAGGTATGAAATAAAACCTCTTTCTTATTTTTATTTGGTTTATACAAAAGGTGGTAGGGTTGTTCAGTATGATGAAGAAGATAATCTAGGTGAAATTTATCAAAGACCTTGGGATGATCCTGAAACAGACACTTTTACAGTTAAATTGAGGTACAGATTTTAATTAATGACCAGGTGTCCAATAAATAGGGATTGAACATGATAGATGATTACTCCGATAGACATTATCCTTTTGAAGGTTGTTTCAACTTTAGAGATATCGGTGGTTATAAGAATCAAGATGGCAGAAAAGTAAAGAAAGGTCTCTACTTCCGAACTGGTAGACAAGATAGGATGTCCAAGGAAGATCTTGCTCAATTATCAGATCTTAAAATCTCAACACAGATTGATTTGCGTAAACCCGATGAGGTGTTGGATCAAGGAAAAGGTCCTTTAGAAGCTATGGGCGCTAATTATATAAATATTGCTGTAATTCCTGAAGGAGGAAGTGATCAACTTAGTAAATTAGTAGGTGATACAGGTATCTCGGGTAAAAGATATTTAGGTTACTTAGAATTTGGTCCAACTTCTTGGTTACGGTTGTTTGGAATTTTGGCTAACGAAGATAATTTACCAGTAGTTTTACACTGCACGGCAGGCAAAGATAGAACTGGAGTTTCAACTGCTTTCTTATTGTCTGTTTTGGGTGTGAGTCGTGATGTTATAGAGGCAGACTATTTACTGACCAATCTTGATACCGAAAGACAGGCTGATTTTATTGAAAGCACAGTTGGATATCCTGAAGGATATGATAGAGAAAGCATGATCTCAGCAGCTGGAGTTCCTCAAGACGCTATGAAAGATTTTTTAGATGGCGTTGAGTCAAAATGGGGGAGCGTAGTTGAATATCTTGAGAAAATAGGGGTGACTAAAGAACAGATGGATATGGTACGAGAGAATTTTTTAGAGTAAATTTTTAAGAAAGTAACATGAATAACTCAATATTTGTAAAAGATGGAACTGCACAAGGTGTAGCCAAACAACGTTTAATTGAGACCATAGCAGGACCAGAAAAACGTGTAATAAACGATCCTTACGCCGATTGTTTTGTTATCGGTTCTGGGATCATAAAATTAATGGGGCATAGGTTTAATGCTTGGTTAAGTGAAAAACTTGCACCCGGTTTTCATGAGCATCTTATATCACGAACAAAATTTATAGATGAACTTGTTGAGAAGAGTTCTGTCGATGGAATTGAACAGTACGTTATTTTAGGTGCTGGATACGATTCTCGTGCTCATAGACTTGAACTCCCTTCTTCTCTGAGAATTTTTGAAGTAGATCAGCCTGAGGTTTCCGATATAAAACTCTCTAAACTTCCAAAAGAGTTGCCTAATTCAGAAAATGTAACTTATGTAGATGTTGATTTCTCTCATCAGTCCTTAACAGAACGGCTAATGGATGCAGGATTCGAAATAGGAAAATCAACCCTTTTTACTCTTGAAGGAGTTTCTCAGTACATAACTAAGGAAGCTGTAAGTTCTTCAATCAAAGAGATGGCCGCGCTTACAAAAGATACCAGTTCAATTTTCTTTATGTCATACGTCGACGAACTTTTAGATCAGAATCCTGAAGCATGTTTTGGAAAGGGTTATCCAAATCCAGCAAAAAAGGCTAATTTAATTAAAGGCCTGTCGGCAAAAGTTGGCGAACCTTGGATATCATTCTATAGCGATGAAGAAATTGAAAGTTTACTTTTACAAAATGGTTATTCGATAGACAAAAACGTAACTTTAGAGGATCTAAATTCTTTATATTTTTCTCCTGTTGGCAGAACTCTTAAGGAAGATCAGATATTTAAGCTCGAACATTTTGTGGTAGCTAAATCAATTTTATAACCTTTTGAGTTTTGAATTAGTATGAAAAAAATAAGCCTATTACTAGTCATATCTTCAATTTTTATGGTCCAAGGAATATTATCCGAGGAATCTCATGGGAACTTAGCCCAATTTCCTCCAATTGGAAAAGATATAACAATTACTACTGCTGATAATGGAATGCCTGTGCTTAAACCAAAAGAAATTTATTTAATGACAGGTAATTACTATCGGCTAAATATAAATTGTCCCGATGTTACAAATGATTTTACTGGTTGGCGCATTGAAATGCCTGATCTATTAAGGAATTCACATCTTCGTTTAGTAACGATTGGAGACATAGAAGTTCATCTTCAAGGGTTGAGCTTTAATGCTATTGAATGCGATGAAATTGGTTCTGCTCATGTAAGTCTTGTTCCTGTGAAACCAGGTTCTTATCAACTATATGTTGGAAATGTACCCAGTGCCGTGGGAAGACCAATAGGCGAAGCAGGAATGCAAGAAAAAGGGAAATATCTGTTTGGACGTTTCATAGTTCAGTAGAAAGAATAAGTCCCTAACTTACATTTAGCTTATGGAATTGTTTTGTAAGTAAAATTAAAGAATCCCTCAAGTAATAAAAATTAATAACTCTAAGTCTTACATGCTATTCTAAATACCTTAAATATAAGGAGATAAAATGAAATTTTTTACCATTATTTTTGCAACCCTTTCTTTATCAATCTTCTCTACAGAGGAAACTAAACTTGATCCTATTATTTTTATGATCGATTTATCAATAATTGATGAGCAGAGTGAGACGGCAGAAGAGTTCACTTATCGAATTACGGAGAAAGTTAAGGCAAATGAGCCGGGAACAGTCATTTACCAATACTTTTTCGGTTCAGATGATAAGGTTTTTCTATATGAAGTTTATAAAAGCAGTGATGACGCGATAAAACATGTTAAAGACTTCAGAGGCAGCTCTTGGGAAACTGAATTTGGGGGATTATTTACAATTGATAATTTTGCCGTTCTAGGAAACTCCTCCGAAGAGCTAAAAGATTCTTTGGAAGGATATACAACAGATTTTAGAACCCTAAAAGGCGGTTACCACAAACCCGCTCAAGTGCTAGGCAAAGAGATATCCAAGTTGTAATAGAGAATAATTCTATATTTAGAAGTACCTAGAATTTACAAAAATCAGTAAAATACTTTTTCTAGTGTAAAAAAGGGAAATATGGGGATATCTTACTTACCAGTCTCTGATCATAGATTCAAAAAATCACCTTTCTTTGAGTGTAATAATAGAGATGATACTTTATACGGTCTTTACAATAACAGGCTTTATCCTATTAACTCTGGTGTGGATGAAAAAATACACTATCAACACTTACGTTCCAAATGTTGTTTGTATGATGTACCAGAAACACCTTTGAAGATAACTGGCAAAGATTCTATAGAATTCCTAAACATGTTGTTTACAAGAGATGTTGAAAGAATAAATATTGGTAAGGCGGGTTATGCAATAGCTTGTAATCATGAGGGTGGTGTCATGATGGATGGAGTCTTGATGCGTCCGAATAACGAAGAATTTATTTATGTGCAAGCTAATGGAGATTTTCTTAACTGGGCAAAAGCTCATAAAGGTAAACTCGATGCA
>CETW01038129.1_pt1 | contig 11261 bp, 9 predicted proteins | sample 361381 | NCBI WGS metagenome assembly CETW01 (sample SAMEA2620570, study PRJEB7988) | marine metagenome | isolation source: saline water (ENVO:00002010), including
TAGATCAATATCCTTTTATGGAGTCAATAATCAATAAATTCTATTGTTCTTTAAAAAACAGGGTTATATCGGAGACTAAGATGACCAGTATTTATTGATTTAGATAGCAATAGATCGGTTAAAAAACTTCTTGTTATAGTAACTTTTAGTGTGCCGCTTAAATAAACTCATATGCTGCCAGCAGGGATTTTTATTGTTTTAAATACGACGTTTGATTTATATATCTTGTTTTATCTTATCGGAATCGTCCTAAAAGATGAGGTGTACGAGAAACCAAATTTATGTGTTGTCGAAATTGGCCGTGATAAAAACTAATATTCCACTGTCACGGAAAATCTTGAAGAACGGGTTCATGCTAAGCATTTGTCAGCCACTTTTATACTCAAACCATAAGTGTATAATCATTTGTCAAACATGCGGTTGACAATTTATAATTTTCCAACTCGTCAACCACTAGAAAGATACTGACAAAGAGGTTTAAAAATGCAGGAAACAACCTTTCGCACAGAGAGCGATAGCTTTGGCCCCATTCAAGTTCCAACCCAAAAATACTGGGGAGCTCAAACGCAGCGCTCAATCGTAAATTTTCCAATCGGCTGGGAACGACAACCGCTTTCGATAGTACGAGCATTGGGTGTAATAAAAAAAGCGAGTGCAATTACGAATAGAGACACTGGCAAATTAACCGACAAGAAGGCAGCAGCAATAATTAAAGCTGCTGATGAGGTAATAGCCGGGGATCTTGATGATCATTTTCCTCTCGTTGTTTGGCAAACTGGTTCGGGCACACAATCGAATATGAACGCTAATGAAGTAATCGCGAATCGCGCAATAGAAATTCTAAATGGAGAAATAGGTTCGAAGAACCCAATCCATCCAAACGATGATTGTAATATGAGTCAGTCCTCAAATGATACTTTCCCAACAGCGATGCACATAGCAACGGCCACAGAGGTAGATAGGCTCCTGCTACCTAGTTTGAAAAACTTGTCGAAAGTTATGGATGATAAAGTTACTGAATTTAAAGACATCATAAAAATTGGCCGCACCCATACAATGGATGCTACTCCACTGACTTTGGGACAAGAGTTTTCTGGTTACGCGCATCAGATAAAAATGGCGATTGAAAGAATAAACTCAGCACTGGCAAGTATCTATGAATTGGCGCAGGGTGGAACCGCAGTTGGTACCGGTCTCAGTACCGAATATGGTTGGGCTGAAGCTGTCGCAGAGAAGATAGCAGAGATTACTAGATTACCCTTCGTTTCAGCGCCCAATAAGTTTGAGGCGTTAGCTTCGCACGATGCAATGGTCGAGATGTCTGGAGCAATTAAAATAGCCGCTATTTCTTTATTTAAGATTGCCAATGACATTCGACTTCTAGGATCTGGTCCTCGTAGCGGGTTGGGAGAGCTAATTCTCCCTGAAAATGAACCTGGAAGTTCAATTATGCCGGGTAAAGTCAATCCAACCCAAGTGGAAGCTCTAACGCAAGTGTGTATTCAAGTACTTGGTAATGATGCTGCCGTTAGTTTTGCTGGCTCACAAGGTCATTTCGAGCTCAATGTTTATAAACCAATGATAGCTTATAATGTTTTGCAATCCATCCAATTATTAAGCGATTCATGCTCAGCATTTGCCGAAAATTGCTTAATCGGCATACGTGCAAATGAAAGTAGGATAGATAAGTTAATGCAAGAAAGTCTTATGCTTGTTACTGCCTTGGCGCCTAAAATTGGATATGACAATGCCTCGATTGTAGCAAAAAAAGCGCATGAAAACGGAACTACCCTTAAGGAAGAGGCAGTCAAACTTGGTTTTGTTGACGCTAAAACATTCGATGAAGTTGTAAGACCTGAAAAAATGATCGGCCCAAATAAGTCATCTTAAAAAACAACCTAATAAAAATGGAGAAGAGTTTAGAAACAAGGTTTTGTACCAAACAAGAATATCAGTAAAAGAAACTTTTTTACGAGACGGCATCTTAGGTTTTACGGTCAGTTTTTTTTCTAAAATGATCGAGTGAGACAACTTCTCCAGACTTTTCACTTTTATTGTTCAGGTTTGTAGTCTGCGCCGCCGTTTTATCCATGCTGATTTCCTCACTAGGTATTGATTCTCTGCTTGTGATTTCGTCGAATTGGAGGCCAAATTTGACTGAGGGGTCAGCAAACCCTGTTATTGCTCCAAAGGGAATTACAAGGTTTTCACGTTTATCATTGAAGCTCAACTCAACTTCAAAATATTCTTCATTTACCTGTAAATTCCAGAATTGATGTTGCAGAACAATAGTCATTTCGTCGGGATATTGCTGGTGCAGAAAATCTGGTAGTGTTACTTTTGGCGCTTGTGTTTTGAACGTAATGTAAAAATGGTGATCGCCACGAAAACCATCTTTGCAGACCTGCGTAAGTGACTGTCGAACAACGCTCCGCAGCGCTTCTTGTACCATCATGTCATATAGGAACTGTTGTTCTGCCATTCTAATACTTTTACCCTCTCAAGCTTTTACAAGTGAGGCGCTTCTGTTGCCAGGTGCACCCCGAACCCCGCCATGCGGTGCGAACCACATGGAGTTTAGTTGGGCTTGCCCGACTGCTTAAGCAGCGAGGCGTGCCTCCGCATAGTTGTCGTTTGCAACTATTATAAAAGCCCGATAACGGCGGTACCATACCGAGCAAAAAAAACGTCTTTATTACGCGCGTCGATCCTGGTTCGCCCCCTAAAACAGACTGATCCAAGTGGTGGAGGCGCCGGGTACTGCCCCCGGGTCCGCTACGCTTATTCCACGCTTCGTTTATTGCTATAGTTGGCAAAAACCAACAGTAGGAGTATACGCTATTAAAATTTATTTGAAAGTATGGATACCGTGCTTAACTTAAAAATCATTCATCTAAAAGCCAATTGCTTAGCTCCTTTCGTGCATTATTGAAAACCCATTCCCAATCCCCAGCATTTGGAGGGAATATTCTTCTAATGCATGGGAGAAAAGTATCAAAGCCATTGACTCTTGGACACCATGTCCTCGTTTTTTCGACAATGATAGTTCTTTTCCCAACTGCCGCAGCTAGGTGTGCCACGGTGGTAGACGGTGATATCACGCCTGTCAATGCAGTGCATATTGCCCCAAGATTTTTAAAATCATTCTTCAGGTCAATGTTGGAAAGTTTAATAAAAGAAACATCAAACTGTTCTTTAAAAAATCTAATGTCTTCGTCATCGTCATCATATTGTAAGCTTAGAAAACAAATATCGGGTATGGTTAGAACTTGCTCCCACAGGTTTAGGGGAGGGTACCAGTGTTGACGGTCTGTAGTATTTAAACCACTCCTCCAACACAGCCCAACAATTGGTCTGCCACTAGAGATTTCGAAAAGGTATTTCGTCCAGTAATCATGCGTGTTTTTTGAAATTTTTAGATAACCAAATTTATTCAGAGGTTTTATCCCCTCTTCAAAGAGGAAATTTGGTAAGCTTGCTAAGTCGATATAAAAGTCAGGGTAAATAGACTTTGGTAGCCAGCCATAATTAAAAACTGGTTGTTCATATGCTAATCTTCTTGAGTATGGGAAGACATTTATTTCTCCAAGTGACTCTTTGAAAAGCTGTATTAAACGCGGATCTGTTTCGAGAATGACCCTTCCGGATATTTCAATTAGCCTAGGTAGGTAGGAAGAGAAATACAGTTCGTCACCAACGCCTTGCTCACTGCAGACTAGAATTGTTTTATTTTGGAGCGGTTGCCGATTCCATCTAGGGATACGCAGGCGCCGTCGAGGTGATGAAATAATATCATGCCCTAAGCGGCTTTCGTATTCTGCCCAACCTTCTTGATATTTCTCCATGGTCAAAAGCGTTATTGCTCGATTAAGTCGTATCTGGCTGCCAGAATCGTATTTTATCGCAATATTTTGGTGCTCCAAGGATTTTTCATGATTATCCAAGGCAGCATATACTTCTGCTATATTTGCGTGAATTGTTGAATCATCAGGAAAAAGCAAGAGAAGCCTAGAATTAAACTTAAGACTTTCTAGAGGGTTTTGATCGGTTTGACAAAAATTTGCATAGCTCTTTAGTAACCCTTTGTCACAGGGGGAGTTTAGTAACGCAACTTGTAGCACTCCCTTGGCCCGCGTGATTTCATCATTCAAACTTAGTTTTTCTGCGAACGAAATAACGACGCCCGGTATATTTTTGCCGTGTTCGTAGGCAATTTCGAGATATTGCAGAGACCTAGTAGCATCGCGTTTAAGAAAAAAAATCTCGCCAAGCGCCATATTAATTAAAGGATGGTTAGCCCAATCCTTATATTCATCTAGCAACAGGGTCTCAGCTGGGGCTATTTTTTTTTGCCTGATGAGCTTTTGTGCTTTTTTAAGGATAAATTCAAGTTCGCTGGTCATTGGAACGCTTTCTGTACGTAAGTCCCAGAGATTTTCTCGTTTACAAGGTGGATTTTAAATTTTTGATACTGTACTTTCTTATCGCGGGAAGTCGAGAGATAACCTTTAAAAATTTTGCAGGATAGAAAATATGGCATTTCGATGAAACAATACCTCGATTTAATGCGTCTAGTGTTGACCACAGGCTCAGAAAAAGTGGATAGAACAGGAGTGGGTACACTTTCTATTTTTGGTCACCAGATGAGGTTTAACCTTGAAGATGGGTTCCCGATGCTGACAACAAAAAAACTACATTTAAAGTCCATAATTCACGAGTTAATTTGGTTTTTGAATGGCGATACAAATATAACTTACCTAAATAAACATGGCGTTCGTATTTGGAATGAATGGGCCGATGAAACCGGTGAATTGGGCCCTGTATATGGTAAACAATGGCGTTCCTGGCCTGCTCATAGTGGAGAAACCATTGATCAAATAGCAGATCTCGTTTCAGGCCTCAAAAATAATCCAGATTCACGAAGACATTTGGTGACTGCATGGAACCCGTCACTATTAAAGGAAATGGCACTACCGCCATGTCATTGTCTTTTTCAGTTTTATGTTGCTGATGGAAAACTCTCGTGTCAGTTGTATCAGCGAAGTGCAGATATTTTTTTAGGTGTCCCTTTCAATATAGCATCCTACGCGCTTTTAACTTTGATGCTCGCGCAGGTAACAAAATACTCCCCTGGAGAGTTTATCCATACTATGGGTGATGCTCACATTTATAAAAATCATCTGAGGCAAGTGAAGGAACAACTCGCTAGAAAGCCAAAATCGTTACCGCGACTGCAAATGAATCAAAATGTTATGGATATTTTTGATTTTTCTTACGACGATTTTACCCTCACTGACTATGATCCTGACCCGCATATAGCTGCCAAAGTAGCTGTTTAAATGAATATTAGTGTAAATACGAGGCCGGAATTAGTGTTGGTTGTTGCCGTTGCTTCTAACGGTGTTATAGGAGCGAAAGGCGGGCTTCCTTGGCATCTTCCTGAAGATCTTGTAAGAGTAAAAGAACTTACCATGGGAAAACCATTAATCATGGGACGAAAAACCTATGAATCAATTGGACGCCCCCTCCCCGGCAGAAGGACTGTAGTCATCACACGGACGGAACCATCGTTTCCGTCGGAAGTAACAATAGTGAAAAGTTTCGAATGCGCCTTAACATACGCAGAAGACTATGCAAATGCTATGGGGGCAGATCAAATAATTGCATTTGGGGGTGCGCGGATCTATGAAGCCGCCATACCAATAGCAAAAAAAATTTATAAGACTGAAGTAAATTTGTATCCAGATGGTGACACATTCTTTCCTGAATATAATACGGATGAATGGCGTGAGGTTGCTAGGTCAGATTTTACTGCACAAAATAACTCTTTTACCTACAGTTACTTGCAATTGAATCGGATTTAAAGGTTAGTTCGAATGTATAGGGGAATCATTTTTATTAAAGGCCTTTTATAACTGGGGGTGCTTTTCGCTGTTTGCTTGCATTTTTCCAAATCGCAGAGGCAATATCTCTATAAGATTTACTATGAATGCTGTCAGGAAATTCCAATACAATAGGGGTGCCGTCGTCAGAAGTAGTTCTGATATCTTTGTGTAGAGGAATTCCACCTAAGAAGTCCACTCCAAGACGCAACGCTTCCTGCTTGGCGCCGCCAGTTCCAAATATTTCAGTAGGCTCACCGCACTTAGGACAAATAAAAGTGCTCATGTTCTCAACTATACCCAATACTGGCACATTTACTTTTTTAAACATATTTAAACCCTTCCGCGCGTCAAGAAGAGCTATATCCTGAGGTGTTGACACGATAACAGCACCAGCCAGTGGTACGCGTTGTGACATTGTAAGTTGAGCATCACCAGTTCCTGGTGGCATATCCACAACAAGGGCGTCTAGATTGCCCCAAGCCACGTCCTTCAACATTTGTTGTAGTGCACTCATTACCATTGGACCGCGCCAGATAGTAGGGGTGTCCTCTGGAACAAGAAAGCCTATCGACATGCATTTAAGACCGTATTTTTGGATTGGCTCGAGTGTTTTTCCATCATGGCTTTTTGGCTTTTCATTTACGTCGATCATTCGCGGTAATGACGGACCATAAATATCCGCATCTAGTATTCCTACTTTTAAACCTTGAAGGCCGAGTGAAATAGCCACATTTATTGCCGTTGTTGATTTGCCAACACCCCCCTTGCCTGATGCAACTGCAATGATATTTTTCACGCCTGGTGCTAGGTCGCGAGATTTTCCATTCGTAGATGCAACGGGTTGTTGGGCTTTAGAAGTTGTTGGGGTATTCTCGTTGTTTTGTATTCCTCTATGCGCCGTAAGAACTGCGGATACAGAGAGAACACCCGGTATTTTTCTGACTACGTTCTCTGCCTCCTTCCGAAGAGGTTCAAGGGATGGCCCTCGTTTCGGGTCAACTTCTATCGAAAAACCGATATTACCATTTTTAATAATTATATCGCTTATCATACCAAGGCTAACTAAGTCTTTTCTAAGCTCAGGGTCTTTTACCAATGCTAATTTTTCTAAAATATTTTCCTTAGAAATTGAAACCATGCTTGAAATCTCCTTGAAAGCAACAATATGTGATAGTGAGGAACATATCAATTGCGTTGGAGGCCTTCAGGTTCGGTCGATTGTTTAGTTTGCGTGGAGGGCTATTAATCTGCTATTAGCGGTGGGGATTCAGTAAAGGGAGAAAATCAATGTCCTGGGATAATCAAGGCGGCGGCGGGCCGTGGGGCAATAACGGCGGTAGTGGTGGCTCAGGCTCCCCGTGGGGACGAGGATCAGGGAACCAAGGAGGTGGGCAAACGCCTCCTGATATCGATGAGGTCATACGCCGCGGCCAGGCTAAACTGAGGAGCTTGTTGCCGAAAGGGTTCGGCGGTTTGAAGGCCTGGATACTTGTTATCTTAGTTTTGCTAGGGATATGGGCGGCTAATGGTTTTTATAGAGTTCAGCCCAACCAAGAAGGTGTTCCAGTTCTACTAGGAAGGTTTGTGGGAACTACGACAAATCCAGGCCTGCATTGGAACTGGCCTGCACCCATAGGTAAAGTCTACACTCCCGATGTTACAGCAGAGAACCGAATAGAAATTGGATTGCGAACGTCAGGCGAGTCATCGCGGCGAGGCGCCTCAGTTCGAGATATGCCAGAAGAAAGTCAAATGATTACTGGCGACGAAAACATTGTAGACATTGATTTTGTGGTTTTCTGGCGAATTTCAGATGCTCCAAACTATCTCTTCAATATTAGAAATCCAGACGAAACAGTAAAAATGGCTGCAGAATCTGTGATGCGTGCGATAATCGGTCAAACACCAATTCAAGAGGCATTGACAAGTCGCAGGGAAGATATTGAAGCTCGGACATTATCGTCGCTTCAAAAATTAATGTCAGAATACCAAGCGGGTATACAAGTTAGACAAGTCCAACTACTTGCCGTTTTACCGCCAAAAAATGTTATTGATGCCTTTGATGAAGTTTCCCGAGCTAGGCAAGACATGGATAGGTTAAAAAATGAGGCGGAAGCCTTCAGGAATGACATTGTACCGCGAGCTAGAGGGGAGGCACAGCAGCTCTTGCAGGGTGCTGAAGCATATAGGCAGGAAGTTGTTAATAGAGCGCAGGGTGACGCTAATAGGTTTAATTCGGTGTACCAAGCATACAGACAATCGAAAGATGTGACGACCACTCGTATATATCTCGAAACGCTGGAAGGCATTTTTTCTAATGTTAATAAAGTGATAATCGACAGCGAAGTTGGCAAAGCTGGTGCAGGCGTAGTTCCGTACCTGCCCCTTCCAGAAATTAAAAAGAAGCAGCAAAACAATTCTTCGTCACAGGGAGCTAACAACTAATGAATAAGTTATTAATTGGGTTGGGCGCACTAATAGCGGTATTGGTGGTAATCGCAAGCAGTTCTCTGTTCATTGTTGAGCAGACTCAGCAGGCTATAGTTCTCTTTTTTGGCAAGCCGCAGGAAACTATCAGGGAACCGGGCCTCTACGTGAAGGTGCCCTTTGCTGAAGAGGTCGTTTACTATGAAAAAAGGGTACTAGACCTCGACCCTCCGAAGGAAAGGATGATTTTGGCGGATCAAAAGAGACTAGATGTAGACTCGTATGCGAGATATAGAATTACTGATCCACTTCTTTTTTACCAGACCACACGCCGAGTTAGTGAGGTTTCTGGAAAGTTAACGCCCATAATCAACTCTTCACTCCGTCGTGTCTTAGGTAACGAGACACTTTTAGATATCTTATCTGGTAAGCGGGCTACCATTATGGTCGATATTCAGAAGGCTGTTAACGATGCCGTGAAAAGGTTTGGCATGGAGATAGTTGAAGTTCGAGTTCGTAGAGCTGATTATCCAGATGAGACGCGAAGTAACATTGAAAACAGAATGAAATCCGAACGGGAACGAGAGGCTAAAGAGTTTCGGGCGCGCGGCTTTGAAATGGCAGAGGGTATTAGAGCAGACGCAGGAAAGCAGAAGATTGTTATTTTAGCCGAGGCAAACAAAAAGGCTGAGACATTGCGCGGTGAGGGTGATAGCCAAGCTATTAAAATCTACGCAGATGCTTTCAATCAGGATGCGGAATTCTTTGCATTTTACAGGTCTATGCAGGCCTACAGGAAGTCTATAGGATCAGAAGATACAACGTTGGTAATCTCGCCAAATAGCGATTTCTTTAGATTTTTTGGTGATATTACCGGCAAGCAGTCCGCAAAATAGGTGTCAAAGTCTGCTGTCAGACATGCAGAGAGGAAACCTTGCACGATCTTTTTATTGCGTTGGCGCTCGTTTTAGTTATTGAGGGACTTCTATACGCGGCGTTCCCAAGGCAAATGCGAAGTATAGTGGAACGAATGGTTCAATTTACGGACACGGTACTCAGGCAGACCGGCTTGTTTACAGCCGCAATTGGAGTTGCCCTTATTTGGATTATTATGGAATTTTTTTAATTTTCTGCGGCTTGTTGCACCGTATAACCATAAAAAAGCAAACTTTTTGTCATAATATACAATTAAAAGCGAAGCATAATTTTCTTCAAGAGGACACATTTTTATGAGAAAAACTTTCCCAATAGCAAGGTCTGGAGAACTCGTAGGTAATAAGCCCTATTTCCTTTTACGTGAAGTCAAGCTGCTGCTTTTGGTGCTTGTGCTATCGCTTCATCCACGTTCGGAGGCAAACGCCTTGCCCGAAAGTTTTGCCGATTTGGCGGCAAAGTTACTACCGTCAGTTGTTAATATTTCTACGACTCAGATAATAGAACATGGTGGTAATTCTGGGCATAATTTTCCGCAATTCCCACCAGGTTCGCCTTTTGAAGAGTTCTTCAAGGATTTCATGGAGCGAAACGGACGAAAAGGCGAGATGCCAAACAATGGGAAGCCCCGCCGGCGCGCGCGCTCTTTAGGATCGGGCTTCATAATTGACTCATCTGGTATAATTATCACAAATAACCATGTTATTGCTGATGCGGACGAGGTTAAGGTCAGGTTGCAAGATGAAACCGAATTCAAAGCAAAAATTCTTGGCCGTGATCCTAAAACAGATTTAGCTGTTCTTAGTATAGATCCTGGTAAAACGAAACTTTCTGCCGTGACGTTTGGTGACTCGGAAAAGTTGCGGGTTGGAGACTGGGTTGTGGCGATTGGTAACCCTTTTGGGTTGGGTGGTACCGTTACCGCGGGAATCGTCTCTGCGAGGGGACGAGATATAAACCAGGGACCATATGACGACTTCATTCAAACTGACGCGTCTATCAATAAGGGTAATTCGGGAGGCCCCTTGTTCAATCTGGATGGCGAAGTTATCGGCATCAATACGGCTATTTTTTCTCAAAGCGGGGGGTCCGTAGGAATAGGATTTGCGGTGGCCTCGCGACTCGCGAAGCCAGTCATCGCCCAACTGAGAGACTTTGGACGCACTAAAAGAGGTTGGCTTGGTGTTAGGATTCAGATGGTAACAGATGAGATTGCAGATAGCTTCGGCCTTAAAGATACATCTGGTGCCTTGGTAGCTGAAGTTTCGCAAAATGGCCCCGCTAAAAGAGCTGGTATTAAACCAGGAGACGTCATCCTGACTTTTAATGGTAAAAAGGTTGAATCGATGAGGAGGTTGCCCCGGATAGTTGCTGAAACACCTATCGGTATAGATGTACCCGTCGAGCTATGGCGAAGCGGCAAGAAAATGAAAATAATAGTCCGAATTGGTGAACTCGAAGAAGATGCGTTAACTAAGGCGTCGGGAGCAGGTAAAACTGGAGACGAAGAGAAGCCTAAGTCAGTTAAGTTGGTTCGACTGGGTTTGTCGCTAGAGGATATGAACTCGAAGTTAAGGAAGAAATTCTCTATCGATGCAAAAATAAAGGGCGTAGTTGTTACAAAATTAGATCCAAACGGTTTAGCTGCAGAGAAGGGCGTTCGGTTAGGCGATGTACTAGTTGAAGTTAATCAAACAAAGGTAAAAACAGCTATAGCGGTAAAAATGCTGATAACGAAAATCACCGAATCGAAAGACAAAAAATCAGTTCTCTTCACAATTAATCGACAGGGCTCCATAAGATTCCTTGGATTACGCGTCACGGAATAACTTGTTTTATGATAGCTCGATTGTCTCGATCGTAAATCGCATTATGTGAGAAACTCGCTTTCCGAGAACCCCTGCAGGAACAAAATCCCCCTAAGGTCGCAGTGTTCAATTATATTGGAAGCGTAGTTCTTCACTACCGGCTTGGGTCTAAACCCGACTCCTAAACCGGCATTTGTCAACATGGGTA
>CETW01116594.1_pt1 | contig 11242 bp, 15 predicted proteins | sample 361381 | NCBI WGS metagenome assembly CETW01 (sample SAMEA2620570, study PRJEB7988) | marine metagenome | isolation source: saline water (ENVO:00002010), including
GCTATATGTGTAGGTAATATTAAAACTCCTTCTATTAATGAAAAAATTAAAGTACCAATAACTACAAAACCCATTTCAGGAAAAAAGTCTCCTAACATTCCTTCTAATAAAAAAAATAGAGAAAAAGCAACAATTGTAGTTAAAATTGCTGAAAAAACAGCAGGTAATACCTCTAATGTTCCGTTAATTGCTGCATTAATTCGATCTTCTCCCCTTTCATATCTCTGATAAATATTTTCAGCAATAATAATTCCATCATCAACTAAAATTCCAATTACGATAATCATTCCAAATAAAGAAATAACATTTAAAGTAATTCCGTAAAATGAAGCCAATATAAACATACCTGCGAACGATATTGGTATAGCTACCGCTACCCATCCTGCAAGACTAGGATGTAAGAATAATGTTAAAATTAAGAGAACTAGTATAAAACCAATTACTCCATTTTTTGTGAGTAAAGCAATTCTTTGTTCTATAATTATAGAATTATCCAAAATAATATCAGCTTTTATTTTCTGACTTATTTTATTAAAATTATCTAAATATGCGCGAGTTTTTGCAGCTACTGTACTAATATCTTCATTATTAGTATTAAATACATTAATTACAACACCTGAAATATTATTATAAAATTTTCGATTTGTAACATCTTTCCAAGTTCTTTCAACTTTAGCTACATCTTTAATTTTTATAATTCTATTATTTTTTTTTTTTACAACTATTTCTGATATTTCATTGGCATCATATTTTTTATTGTTACTTCTTATTTTAAAATTTTCATCTTTACTTTTAATGGTTCCTCCTGTAATATCAATATTTTCACTTAAAATAGCCTGATTTAAATCATTAAAAGATAAATTGTATTTTTTTAAATCATTTTCTCGCACAGATATTTCCATTTCCTCTACTGGATAACCAGAAATTCTTATTTTAGAAATACCATCCATAGCTTTAAGATCATCTTCCATTTCTTCAGCTACCTTTTTAAGTTGATTTAATGAAATATCACCACTAATTGCAAAAGAAATCGCTGGATTTAAATTTTCCATTAATGAAATAGAAGGTGATTCCATCTTTTCTGGAAAAGAATTAATTCTGTCTATAGCATTTTTTATATCTTGAACAACAACTTGATTATCAGCATCATTATCAATTTCAACAATAACACTACTTGTATTTTCAAATGATTTTGATGTTACTCTCTTTATACCAGTAATTCCATCAATATTATCTTCGATTTTAAGAGTAACCATTTGTTCAATCTCCAAGGGAGATGCACCAGCAAAAACAGCATCAATAATTATAATTTTTGCTGATCTTTCTGGAAAAAATGTCTTTCTTAAATTAAATAATCCCATCGAGCCAAAAATTATAATTAACAACATTATAACATTAGCAGATACAGGGTACTTAACAAAGTATTTAATAAAGTTTCGCATTATTCTATATATCTTACCTCCATGCCATTATAAGAACCCTTTATAGGATCATTTAATAATCTATCGTTATTATTTATTCCTTTAATAATTGCACTTTCTTCAAAAATTTGAATAACATCTATCTTCTTTGAAACTAGTTTATTATTTTTAATAATAAATACACAACTATTATTAATTAAGTTTCTATTAATCAAATATGATTCATCAACTTCACCAACTATAATTTCACCATGTACATACATACCATTATATAAATCATTATCATTAGTTTGTATAAAAACACTCATGTTTTGAGACGAAGAATTTAAGGATTTATTAATTCTAGCAACATAACCATTTCTAATACCTTCAAATTCATCACTTTTAAGTAATACTTTCATCTTGTTATTTATTAAAAGTGTATTTTTAATAGTACTACTTGATTCAAACTCAAGAATTTCAGAATTATGATATTTTGCAATCTGTTGTCCAAAAACAACAGCAGTACCAGGTTTAACATTTACATCACTCAAACTACCATTAAACTGAGCAATAAATAAATGTTTATTTAATCTCTCTTGAAAAGATTTTGCATTAAAATATGAAGTAAAAAAATTTTTTCCTGACAAATAATTTTTTAATTTGTTATTAGATATATCTGGTAAATTTGGAAGTGGTTTACTAAAGTCTATTTCTCGCATAAATTGATACCATTTATCAAATAAATCTGGAAAATCAAACTTAATTTCAGATACAATTTTGGAAGTTTGATTTAACAAAATACTTTTTTGGCTATTTAAATTACTTTCAACTTCATCATATTTTATATACGCTAGTGTATCTCCTTTATTAAACTGTATTCCTGTTTTGAAATTTTTACCATAAAATATTCCATTAACTTCAGAAACAATATTAATTTCATTTAATGATGAAAGTTTACCATAAACTGGAACAGAAATATTATTAGTTTCCAGTTTAACAACCTTAGTACTAATCAATCTTACAGATTGAGTTAATTCATTAATGCTATTATCTTTTTTAAAACTCATAATTAGTTTTATAAAAAGAAAAGACAAGAGGATTATTAATAAACCCCTTAACAGTATTCTAAAATTTTCTTTCATATATAATGTTATTAAGATATTATCTTAACCTAAAAAAAAGGAATGCAAATTTAATTTATTTTAACTTTTAAAATAAAATATTTAGTAAAATAGATTATATAAATATATTTAATAAACTTTTATTTAGGATAATTATTTAACGAAAAAATAACCCCTCATTATTTCACTATGACCAGGATAAGTACATAAAAATTCATAATTACCTCTATCTGGAGCTTTAAATTCAAGAATAACAGTTTCACCAGGATTTGCTAAATCTGAAAAAGCGATAACATTACTATTATCAGGCACATATTTTTTATCAGGTCCAGCATCTATTGACTGCATAGCTACTTCTTTTCTAGTACCATAATTTATAAAAACTATATTATGTAACATAGCAGGATCAACACCTTCATTTACCAGTTTAATTCTAACCCAGCTTCCTTCTTTTACCGTAATATTTTTCACATCAAATTTCATATCTGACATTGTATTTCCCACAGCTCCTACAGTAAATTCTTCCCATTTTTTTTCAGAATCTACTAATACTGTATTTGGATTATCATTTATTGTCTTTTTGTCATTTTCATTAGAAGATCCACAAGAAATTAATAATGATATTAATAAAATAATTATAATTTTTTTCATTTTTTTGATTTTTTATTAGTTATTTAATTGATATTTATCTGTATTTTAAAATTAATCATTTAAGAAATGTGTATCATACTTGACCACAATTCATGTGAAATTTCAGTACTAAACTCACTATTTGGAGCAGTAATAACTGAGATAGCATCATGAGAGTGAAGTGATTCTTGATGAGAGCATATAACACGAAAATCTAATATCCTTTTGTCAGATTCCAATTGTTCATATAGTAGTCTTGCAGCATCCTCAACAAACTTAAGATAAGAACCATTTAATTCAGCAAAAGCCATTTCATCTTCTCTTTTTACTACAACTTGAGTTTCAGTATGTAAAGCATTAATGCAAAGCTCTTGCAAATCCTCAATAAATATATCATCATCAAATTTTATTGAAATCCTGGCCACAGACCTTTGAGAATGTGAAACGGTAGCTTTATTTCGATATTTCCTTGCATGTTCAGCTAATTCATATGAGCATGGACAAGCTGAAGAATAAACAAAATCAAAATGTAAATATTTTGTAAAAGTACCGTTGCTATCAATACCTCCATCAAATGTAACTTTATAGTATTGATAACCTATATTTTTTGATCGCAAAGAAGACTTAAGTATAGGATAAGAAAAATTTATACTTATTTTAGCATCAAAAGATTCTAAATTTTCTTTATATTTAATCAAGATATTTTCTAATTTATCAAATACATAGTCATCTTTATAATCATAAAAAGACCTCATAATACGAGACATATTAATACCTTTTTTATGCGCTGCTAATGATACTGTGCCAGTAACTTTAGTTTCAAGAGTAATATCTTCGCCATCCTTTGTTTTAAATTTTAGTGGTAATTTAAAATTATGAATTCCAACTTGTTGAATAGACACTTCAGATCCTTGTATCAAAGATGAAGGACCATTTTGTAAATCGGGAAAACTTTTAATATCTTCTTTGGTAGGATTATAATCTAAATCATAATTCCTATAATTAGAATTATTTATATTTGAATTATCAATTAATTTTTCCATAGCTTAAATTGCAATTCTTGAATTAATATTCTTTTTAAAATTTTGATGAATAATTTTCGATTCAAATACTGGTTGATATATAGCTGAATTATTAGTCCCTCCCTCAAAACTTTCCACTTTTAAAACTTTTACTCTTTTATTTGTTTCTTTTTGAACTATCCTATCTATATAATCAAATACATATTTAGCAAATTTTTCACATCCAACATCTTCTAATATTCTAAGCTGAATTAAACCATTATTAGATAAAGTTTTGAAATAATCAATGCTAGGGTCATCTTTGGCAACTATTGTTGTATGATCAAACATATATGACATATGTTTTTTTACACCATTTCTTTTAAAGGAACCAAAGTCACAAACCCAGTTTAACTCATCTAAATTTCCTAAAAATGTAACTTTAAACTTCATAGCATAACCATGTAGATATTGACAATGTGAATGAGAAGCCCTCCATTGTCTAAAAGCTACACTATAACCATCAAATAATTTTGTGCTTTTATAAATACTCATTTTTGTATAATTTTTTAATTAATTTATTATGCAAATATAAAAATATTTATAATTTTGCATAATATTAATAAAAAAAAATTATACAATTAGTACTAAAACATTTTAATGCTTTTACAGATTAATAATATTAATCTTGAAATAGATAAAATAATAAATGAAAGTTGTGGTAAAAGTTATTCATTTATTCAACGAATTATTAAATCTAATTATGGTTCTAATCGATATCAACTATTAAATATTTCTACAAACAAGTATAATATAGAATTATACAAATACAATGATAGTATTTATTTAAATTTTGATTTAAGAGATAGAGGAATTGTATTTTATTTTAGATATCTAAATACAGAATACGTTGAGTTTTGCCCATATAATTTATTGACATTTCAATCAAGTAATTACTCATTTGTAATTCAAACCGATAAAAATATTTATAGTTTTAAAATATTAAAATTAAAAGATCATAAAAAATTTATTAAAAAAATTTATGTTTTTAAATCAAATTTAAAGTCATTAAGTGAAGAGACCTTGGAATAGAACAAATCAAAATATATATAGTCTAATGACTACTAGTGAAGAAAATATTTTAAACATGAATATTTGCACTTATGTTTCTGTTGTAAATATGAATCCAAAAATGTATGCAATAGCTATTGATTTCAAAACCCTTACATATTCAAATTTAATAAATAATAATAGAAATACTGTTTTACAAGCATTAAGTAAAAAAAATTTAAACTTAATAAGATATCTAGGTAAAAAATCAGGATATAATTATGATAAAAATAAATATCTAATCAAGAATAAATTAACAACAAATTGGAGAGGGTATTCAATACTTAAAAATAGTGCATTTTTATTAGAGCTTACGCATCCAAAAGAAATTTATAAAATGAATGATCACAACATATTTATTTTTAAAATCAAATCATTTAAAAATATAAATGAAAATTTACTAACTTATAATGATTTAATCAAAGATAAAATAATATTATGAATACAAAATATCATGATATCATTGATAGAATTGAGAAGATAAATCCTATAAGATATGCTAAAGACAGAAATTATATTGATGGATCTGTAAGCAGATTTTCACCTTATATATCTAGAGGAGTTATTTCAACAAAATTTGTTTATGAATATTTAACTAAAAAAGGATATACATTAAAAAACATGCAAAAATTTGTTCAAGAACTAGTATGGCGTGAATTTTGGCAAATTACTTGGATAAATAATAACATTAATAAAGATTTAAGGCAAAAACAGAAAAACACCTTTCGAACTGGAATACCATTAAATATTTATAATTGTAATACTGGAATTAATATAATTGACTCTTCAATAAAAGAATTATATAAAAATGGCTATATGCATAATCATTTGAGAATGTATGTAGCAAGTTTAATAACAAATATTGCAAAATATCATTGGAAAATACCTGCAAGATGGATGTATTACTACCTTCTCGATGCAGATTGGGGCTCTAATGCACTTAGTTGGCAATGGGTTGCAGGAACAAATAGTAATAATAAATATCTTGCAAATCAGCAAAATATAAATAGATTCACAAAAACATTTCAAAAAAATACAATACTAGACAAAGCATATAATCTTTTAGAAAATGAAAAAAATTTAAAGGAATATTCTCAAATATACAATCTAAATTTAAAAGTCCATTTTCCCAAAAGTGATGATTTTACTAATATTCCTGAAAAACCAATTTGCATATATAATTTTTATAATTTAGATATAAAATGGAGAAAAGATTTAGATGCTCATAGAATATTACTTATTGAACCCAGTATCTTCAATAATTATCCGATAAGTAAAAAATCTATGAAATTTATGATTAATTTATCTAAAAATATTAAAAACATAAAAATTGTTGTTAAGGAGTTTAAAGATCTACCAGTAAAAAATTCAAAAATTTATTTTAAAGAACATCCGTTAAATCACAATTATTTTGGAATTAAAGATGAAAGAGAGTGGTTATGTAAACCATCAAAAAAAATTAACACATTTTATAAACATTGGAGTTATGTTATCAATAGGCTTATTAAATAACTCAAGATAAAAAACAATTAATATTTTTTTTGATTTTTAGATTTAAATCTAGTAGAATTACTAGTTACATTGTGTTTAGTTTTTCTTCCTGCTACTCTCCTTCTCCAGTTAATATACATTTTATCACTAAGATTTTTTTTTAATATTTTCTTTAAAAAATCTTCATTAATACCAAACTGACTTTTTATTGCATCAAATGGTGTTCTATCCTCCCATGCCATTTCAATAATTCTATCTAAATCAGTATAGTTTGAAAAGTGTTTTTTACGCATATCACTCCTCCTTTATATTATCTAAGCTATCAATTTTAACCAAAATATCATTAGCTTCCTTTTCTAATTTATCACTTTCCTTTCTATTAGTTCTAGACAATTGGAATGCCATTTCTTTTTTCTTTTTGTATAAAATTAATAGCTTTTCTCTTTCTGTTTTTCTTTTAAAAATATTAAACATAACTTTTTTTTAATTAATTACTTAAAAATATCTTATCAATTTTTAAACTAAAACTTTCCTCTACATTATTTGAAATTAAAATAGATACTTGTTGAATATTTCTACCACTATAATTATTGTCATTAATTCTTCTCCCTCTAAAAGAAGGATACATATCAGAAAGATTTATAGATATAACTTCCCAATCACCGCTTGTAGAAAATAAGTAAACATAAGAATGATAATCATATCTGTTTTTTTTTACTCTCAATTGATAAGTCTTTTTATCTCCTTTGACCCTTAGGTTAATTACTTTTTTTCTTGATAAGTTAAAAATAGATAAATCACACCGCATAGATGCAAAACCCCCATTATTATCTAAAGATATTTGACCATTAAACATAATATTTCCATTATTATCAAATTCTAGTTGAGAAAATGAAACACCTCCCATTACATCATCATTTACAATATACCAGTCTTTTAAATTTATCTTGGAGTTAAAATCATAAATAATTTGTGAAAACAAATTGTTTAATGAAATTAAATTTATCATTATAAATATTAAAAATATTTTCTTCATTTAATAAGTATTAAATATTTAAGAATTAATAAAATTTAAATTGCATCCTTAAAAGAATCTGGAATTTCGGGATCCTTCAATAGTTCCTTTTCCTGATCTTTATGACTTTTATTTATCATATATAACAAACCAACTATATACAAACAAAAAATTGTAAACCCAACGGAAAACATTATTACATTCATAAATAAATTATTTATTAATTAATCTAATTACTGTATAAAATCCTAGTATTGATGGAACCCAAATTCCAACAAAAATACCTTCCAATTTAAATCCACTAAACCATAATGAAACTGAAAACAAAAAAGAAATAAAAGCTAAAACTATTGGATAATACTTACCCCAAAACATCATTATTTTTTCCATTTTATAATTTATTTTTAATGCGAAATTATTAAAAAAAATTTATTTTGTATAGTTTTTATTTAAAATAATTATACAAATATTAATAATTAAAATACGTATCTCTAAAAAACTATAATAAATAATTATTAAGTTTGATGATAAATTAAAAAATTATTAAATATGAAAAAAATTGATTTAAAAAGTGTACTGATTGGATTTCTATCTTGTTTATTTTTTTACTTACATTAAGTTTTAAGTTAGATAAAAAAATTCAACAATTGGTAAATACCAAGCCTTTTGAACTGACAAAAATAAGTATATGATTCACACATCAAAATGGTATTCTTTATTATAAATCTGTACTTAAGAAAAAGAAATGGACAAGAGTATCTCATAAAGATGATATTTTTGCAAATTAATCCTAACTAAAATATTTAAAATGAAAAATATACTATTAACATTATTTAGCTTAATATTATTATTTAGCTCATGTAATAATGTGTCTAAAAATACTAATAATACATCCTCAAAATATGTGACTAGCTTAAGCATAAGCTCAAAAAATTCTGAACTAACATCAAAAAAAGGAACTGATGTTTCTATAGATCAAATGATTACTAAAAATATTATTTCTGGAAATAAGATAGTATTTAAAGATGTAGAATTTACATTAGATTTCAAGGTGAAAGATGCATTTAATTTTTATTCAAAAGATGGAAAATTAATTTGCAATACGCCATCTGAAATATCTTTAATGAGTATGCCTCCTGACGGAAAAGGAGCAACTATACATTCAAAGGGTGATAATTTTGAATTATCTGGCATATCATTAATTAAAATAAATGGTATAAATTTTGTGATTTCAGATATAAAATTTAATCAGTAATAATTTTTAATGTCTGTTATTACAACAAGTTTAAAACACAAAATTAAAGATACATTATCCTTAAAAATAGGAAAAAAAATATCTATTCAAAAAATTAGCTCCGTAAATGGAGGGTGTATAAATAATACATCAAAGATTGATACTAATCATGGTACATTTTTCTTAAAATGGAATCTTAACTGTGATAAAAAAATGTTTAGCATAGAAAAAAAAGGCCTTAAATTACTTGATAACTGTAAAAGCATCTATATCCCTAAGGTTATATCCGAAAGTTCAGATTATTTATTAATGGAATACATAAAATCAAATAATTATACGAATAAATTATGGGAAAAATTTGGTAGATCTATTGCTGATTTACATCAATTATCCAATGAATATTTTGGTTTAGAATACTATAACTATATAGGACCGTTAATTCAGCAAAATGACCAAAAAGATAAATGGATTGATTTTTTTATAAATAAAAGAATAATTCCCCAATTAAAAATAAGTAATTTCAATACAGAAACTTTAAGAAAATTTGACAAACTATTTATTAATATAGAAACTATATTTCATGAAGAATCACCATCGCTATTACATGGGGATTTATGGAATGGAAATTTTTTATTTAATAAAGAAAAAATTGTTCTTTTTGACCCTGCTGTATATTTTGGAAATAGAGAAATGGATATTGCAATGACAAAACTATTTGGTGGATTTGATAATCGTTTTTATCATTCATATAATGAAGTTTTTCCTTTTAAAAAAGGATGGGAAGAAAGAATAGATATTTGCAATCTTTATCCTCTATTGGTTCATGTTAATTTATTTGGAGTATCCTACTATTCACAATTAATGCATATTGTAAAACGTTTCATATAAAATTGACTGACATTATGTCTTAAAAATAAGCTTTGGCACAATTTTCGCAAGTAATTAATTATAAATACAAATAAAAATGAATGAAATTAGTAAATATGAAAAAGAAAAAATTCTTCAACTACTTGAATGTAGTGAAGAAGAATTAAAATCTTTAACAGAAAAATCTATCAAAATTCTTGAACAAAGTAATGACACCTATGATATTTTATTAAAAATATTACAACAGGGCCTTAATGTTAGAGAAGCTACATTATCTGGAATTATACTAGGTAAGAAACTAGCATATGATATTGCTAAAAAAGAAATGGAAGAAGAAATAAAAGAAAAGCTATTTAAAGCTTTTAAAAACTCACAATAATTAATTATAAATAAAAATTAAATCTAGAAATGAAAAAGCAAGGAAACATTAATGTTAAAACTGAGAATATATTTCCAATAATTAAACAATTTTTATACTCTGATCATGAAATATTTTTAAGAGAATTAGTGTCTAATGCAGTGGATGCTACTCAAAAATTAAAAACACTTAAAACAATTGGAGAGTTAAATACAGATATTAATAAATTAAGAGTAGAAGTAATTCTTGATAAAAAAGACAAAACAATTACCATCAGAGATAATGGTATTGGTATGACTGATAAAGAAGTAGATAAATATATTAATCAAATTGCTTTTTCTGGTGCTGAAGAATTTGTAAATAAATATAAAGATGCTGATAAAAAGAATTCAATTATTGGACATTTTGGACTTGGTTTTTACTCCGCTTTTATGGTGGCAAAAGAAGTTACTATTATTTCAAAAAGTCAAAAGCCAAATAGTAAACCTGTTAAATGGGTATGTGATGGTTCTCCAAATTTTACTATGGAGGAAGTTAAGAAAAAAAGCAAAGGGACAGATATTATTTTAAATATTGCAGATGATTCTCTTGAGTTTTTAGAAGAAAATAGATTATCTACTATTTTAAATAAATACTGCAAATTTTTACCTGTAGAAATAAAATTTGGAACTAAAACAGAAAAAATAGATGATCCTAAAGGTAAAAAAGATGATAAAGGAGAAGTTATTAAAATAGATAAAGTTTCTGATAATATTATAAATAATACAAAGCCAGCTTGGACTAAAACACCTTCCAATTTAAAAGATGAACACTACAAAGCTTTTTATAAGGAACTATATCCAATGGAGTTTTCAGATCCATTATTTCATATTCATTTAAATGTAGATTTTCCATTCACTCTTACAGGAATTTTATATTTCCCTAAGTTAAAAAATACCTTAGAAGTTCAAAAAAATAAAATTAACCTATATAGCAATCAAGTATTTATTACAGATAATGTAGAAAATATTGT
>CETW01021874.1_pt1 | contig 11233 bp, 11 predicted proteins | sample 361381 | NCBI WGS metagenome assembly CETW01 (sample SAMEA2620570, study PRJEB7988) | marine metagenome | isolation source: saline water (ENVO:00002010), including
CTTTGCTGGAGCCAAGTCCACGATTCGACATCTCGCCTCAGGAGAAGGCCCTCGAGTTCAGCCATTCCAATCAGATGCTCGACAGATACGTCTGGGATGCCCAATCCTTCGAGTTCAATTAGCAATGCTTCCTTTGTCAGAATTCCCGACTCATCCGTAGCTTCGTTCATTGCTCGTATCATCTTCGAATGTTGATCTCCAGAAACTGTAGAGTTCTTGATTGATTTCTCATCCTTATCGCGAATTCTTTTGGCAATATCCTGTGCGATTTCTTTTGGCATATTTGCATTTGACACAGCAACTGCTAGCTGGCGTGAGTCATCGAATATCGAGACTACCGTGGATTTTGGTGAGCCGCATCTGCTACAGGTGGGAGACTTGGATGAATTGCTGCCGAATGAGTTCCCGCAATCGCATCTGCGTAATTGCCACTCATCGCTCACGAATATTGCCAATAATGCAGGTTCATCACTTTGTCGTGGGAAAGATGAACACCTAGGGCCCTCTAAGGTAGCACATAATGAATGCAATTAGGTGGTTTGCACTGGTTTCATCCTCTATTCTCGTGGTAATCTCCTTGTCGATCATGATTCTAGAACGAACCATTACGGCTGAGGCTTGGGCTGTTCTGCTGCTGGCTCCCGTGCCTGTGGGATTTGCAGTAACCGCACGTAATGGTGCCAGAAATGAGTCCGCAGAAATGGGTGATTGGTCAGAAGACTCTGATATCGAGGAAGGAAAATCAGTTGGAGACCCTGCTGAGTCCGGTTTCGACATTCCAGTACTGTGACTCATGAAAGTCTGAGCGTCTCTAGGTTTGCGGGTGCGTAAGTCTGCACCTTGAACTTCTCTCGAAGACCCATTCTGAAGGCATTGCATGTCTGCGGATCCCCATGATGGCAAATTATCTTCCTGGGTGTTGGATTCAATGCAGAAACATAATCCATGAGTTGATTCCTATCGGAGTGGCCACTGAAACCATCGATGATTACCATGTTGCAGTTAACATCCAGCATTAATGTCTGGCCCTTATCCATTAGTGGAACGTGCGAGTGCCCCTCCTGAAGTCTCCTGCCTAACGTCCCAGAAGCCTGATAGCCCACGAAGCAAAGTGTGTTTACTGGCTCTGGAGCCCAGTGCTTGAGGTACTCGATAATTGGCCCCCCGGTCATCATCCCGCTTGTAGCTAGCACTATGCAGGGGCTCGGGTCAAGTAGTATTGACTCGCGTAACTCGCGGGAGTCTACCTGCTTGAACCAGGAGGAGTTGAATGGATTCTGATCCCCTCCCCTAAGCATGCTCTTCTTCAACTCCCGGTTCAGGAAATTAGGGTGGCTAGAGTGAATGGCACTAGCCTCGCTGATCATACCATCGAGCCAAACTGTTACCGGCGGAACTCTGCCGGACTTGAAGAGCTCGTCAATTGCTAACATCACCTCTTGTGAACGCCCCACTGCGAAAACCGGACAGAAGATCTTGCCCTTCCTATTCAGCGTGTCCATCACAAGGTCTTGTAACTCCTGACTAGCTTGCTGCCTAGTGGGTTGTATGCTCTGTGGACTTCCATAAGTGGATTCTATCACCAATGTATCGACCTTTGGGAAACGGACAGTTGCTGCATCGAAAAGCCATGACTTCTCATACTTGATATCCCCAGAGAACAGCAATCTGTGTTCTGACTTTCCCTCTCCAATCTGCATGTAAACGCTTGAAGAGCCTAGGATATGGCCAGCATTCTCCATGGTCATCTTGACATCGGGTGCGATGTCGGTCTTTTCCCCCCAATTTACATCGACAACGTGCTTAATGCACTCTTGTATATCTGCCTTGGAGTACGGCGCTTCATTCCCCTCGGCTTGTGAGACTTTGATGTAGTCAATCTGAAGCAGAGTCATCAGATCACGAGTGGGTGGCGTACAGTAGACCGGACCCTTGTACCCGTACCTGAATAGAACTGGGAGCATTCCAATATGGTCGACGTGGGCATGTGTGATTACAACTGCATCTAGATTATCCAATGGCAGAAGTTCGGGAGCGGCAAAAAATGGTTGTACCTCGTTCTGGTTACTAGTAGGCTTAGCACCAACATCGACAAGCACCTTGGACTCGTTTGTTGTTACTAGGTGCATAGCCCTGCCTACCTCTCTGTATGATCCCAGGGCAGAAACCCGTACCCAGGATTCCCCTGGCCTTTGAGGGCGGTAAATCCGTGTTCCGAATTTCTTCAGTAGAGACTTTCTCTCATCAGCAAGCTCTTTTCTATATCGGCGTATGTCATGCTGAGTTCGACTTTCCCTAGCAGGAGCACGCTCGACTTTGACCAGCCAGCCAATATCGTCCCTAAGTGCATTGATGTGTGCGCCCTTGGGTCCGACTGCGGAAGACGGGTCATCACATTCCAGAATTACCTCGGACAATGCAGGGTCGAGCCATGTGTTCCTCACCATTGCTTCGGGGGGGATGATGCGATTTACTGCATCATAAACTGTTTTTTCATCGGCCAGAATGTCCGGATGAGGCCTTACGACAACCCTCCTCTTGATGCTCTTAGCAATTCGAACTGTGAGACTCTCGGAACCTCCGGTGAATCGTCCTGGTTGTTTGGTAATTATTGCAATTGAGCCGGCTTCCAATGATACCTCGGAGTCAATATCACTGGGGATAAGTTTGGATATCTTCTTCTTTATCTCAGGCAAGGTCAGTCTCATAATATCGTCTTCCTTCCTCAGGCATCTAGGCCAAAATCGGCTCTAGGCCGGGAATGTGATCAAAGCGAAGACAGAAGTTCGCTGACTTCCTCTTCGGAAAGTTGGATGAAACCTGATTCAGGTGTGATATAGGCCAGATCCATGCCATTTCCACTAGCAGCGTCCCTCTGAGCGGATGCTAGGAGAGCCTTTGCAGCCACGGACAATGCCTGCTGTTGCGTCATGCCCTCTTGGAATTGGTCTTCCAGTACCCCATACATGTACGGGCTTCCTGATCCGGTTGCACAGTATACGTCGGGGATAGACCCACCTGCAGAGTCAATGCTGTATACGCTCGACCCAGATGGGTCGACGCCAACAATTAGCAGTTGAACATAGTGGGGCCTGCCTGAAAGGATATTCGCAGTGAAGGTCGCTGCCCCCTTTACTGTCATGGGAGCGTCCCTCTTTAGCTCGTACAACTTCAACTCAGCTGCTAGTACTCTGGAAAGAGATTGGGCGTGCCCAACCAAACCTGCTGTTGTCAGTGCGATGTTATCAGAGATCCTGAATAGCTTCTGAACGGACTTATTGGCGATGAAATGGCCCATTGTTGCCCTATGGTCTGCACCAACGACTACCCCGCCGTCGTATGTTATGCCAACGGTGCTGGTGCCAGTCTTGATTGCGGTAGTTGTCGTGTCCATAGTAATCACCGGCGGAGTTGCCAGTGATATTGACTAAAATCGACCCCTTATCAATGCGACGGGGTATGGGGCTGAGATATATTGTATTACAATGTGTATATTTTTTGTTTCAAAGTAGAAGGTATGAAGCGTGAAATGTTTGTCGAAATGCCGTGCCTCGAGATGACGCTGGTCCGAAATGGGTGGAAATGCCTAGTATTTCTGATCATATCAGCGGTAGCATCGAACCAGGCGAACCGTACCATGACTTAGGAATGAAATTCCCTCACGCCCCAGTACCCAGAACACAAGGTGACGTGATAGTTCACAGGGCATTGTTAGAGGATGTCACGGGAATTGCACAACTGATGGATTGGATCTCTGACGGGGACATTGTGATCGTAGAAATGACCGGTTTGATGTCAAGAGATATGGAATTGCAATTGGCAGTTGGTAAAATACAGGAGTTTGTCGAAGGGGACATGCGTGGCCAGCTTGTTCGCCTAGGGAATTCACGACTTCTTCTATTGCCCCCGACCTTTGAAAGTGCGAGGTTGGGATGAGTTATGCAAAGCAAGGTAAATGCGCCCTGTCCCCAATGTTCTGTAGAAGAGTCCTTGACCATGCTTACGATTAGTTCGGAAATCCCATATTTTGGAGAGCACACGCAAATCACTGTATTGTGCGACACGTGTGGATGGAAGCACACAGATTTCATTCCTTCAGACGGGGAAAAACCCGGGTTTTCTTCACTGGTTATCGATAGTGAGAAGAAAAACGCGGCGAGAGTAGTGAGATCATCATCATGTACAATTAGGATCCCAGAGTTGGATTTAGAGGTCTCCCCGGGTGGCTCATCAAGCGGATACGTTACTAACATAGAAGGAGTCATAAAACGATTCGAAAATGCCATCGAGACTATCATCAGAGGCAGCGATGAGGACCAGGATAGCGAAATTGCTAGACAAATATTGGAAAGATTGAGGATGGTCAAGGAAGGGGGGGAAAATGTTCGTTTAGAGTTGCTAGATCCAAGGGGGAGAAGCCAGATTATCCATCATGATGCGGAATCGCGCGAATTGAACAATGAGGAGTTAGAGCAGCTGGAAACTGGGCCTGAAATCCCCGTATTCGAACTTGGCTAGATTGCATCGGGTGCTAGGAACTCATCTACCCGACCTTCCCACTGGGACCTCTTCTCGGCTAGATCATTCAACCACTCAGTCGCACTGTCGATGCATATTTGCTTTATCTCACCGGCGAGTAATCTGCCACTTTCGTATTCCTCCCTGATCTCTTGCAACGCACTGTCATCCTCCTCGAAGAAGAATTGGAGATATTGGAAGGCGACGTCCTTGGTGACATCTCCACCGAGCCTTCTGTGCTCCTCTACCGTAGCCTGTCCACCGCTAATTGCCCTCTTGACCTTCTTCGTCATGACATCTATATCGTCATCCATGAAAATAGTGCTTTCTGGTTTGGAAGAGGACATCTTGTCCCCAGTCATCCCAACTGCGAACCTATGGTATGTTGAGCATGGGGGCAAGAGGCCCATTCCACCCAGTTTTCTCTCTGTAGAAAGCAACCTCATCCTTATGCGGAATTTGTCGGCTAGAGTAGCGGCAGGAATCTCAATTGTACCATGCTTTGGATTCGATTTTATATCAGAGAACCCCAAATCAGCAATTGATGATTCCAAATTTGAAAACATAGATTTCCTAGAAGCCATGTCAACATTTCCTGAATCTGTGATTCCTAGCTCTGAACGATTCCCATCTTGAATGGAGAGGGCGACAGTCAGTCCTCCGGACTTTCTTTGCTTGATATTGAACCAATTAGTCTTCTGAGTAATGTCCCTGGTCAACCTCAGATGGGGGTCCTGATCTACTCCAACTGGAACGACAATTGGCCTAAGGCCACCGTAGTCATCCAACTGTGGGTGCACTATATCGCCCACTTGCACTAACGGTGCTTGGACGTGTGCCAGATTTGTTTCACCGTTGAACCCGTAGATTGCCTCCAACTCTGAGAGATTGGTGCGCTGTCCCAGAGTGAAGGCGAGCCGCTGTACTGCTGGCCTTGAACTCTGAAAATAGACGTTGGTATTGTCCGGATCGAGCCCCAATGCTGCATAGTTGAGAACGTATTCACGCAATGCCGTATCACGACCCTCGGCAATGGAAGTACCACGAGTTGCCATGGCCTCTAGGTCGGCAACGGCGACAGTGACATCGGCGCCTTGTTCCTGGAACCACCTTACCTGCTCAATAACCATGCTATGTCCGAGATGCATCCTGCCACTGGGCATCAATCCGGTTAGAACCCCGAACGGATCGCCTACACCCATGCAGTCAACCACGACATCAAGGTCTCTGTGACCGAAAACTATCCCCCTACGATGCAGCATCCCTGGGTTTGGCAATGAGTTAGGATCAACGGAAGAAAGACCGAATTGGCGGACAATTCGGTCATAGTCAGTGGATTGCTCGGATGACCAAGGGTCTATCCTTCCGGCATTATCCATGTAATGCGGCACGTATTGCACCCAATCAAGGCATCGCTAATTGGACAGGGAATATTTGCGGACAGTTACAACGAATAACAACATCACATACCGATACCCATGACCGTCATCCACTGCTTCGGAGTTGGTCTAGTAGGATCATATGTTGCTACGAAGTTTGCTGAGTCTGGATTGGCCGTTCATGCCTACGACCCCCAGCCACATAGAGTAATGGGGATACCTGGGATTGAGATACACCATCTAGAGCCGGATGAGGACCCGATAGACTTGATGCTTGACCTGGTGTACTCGAGAGATGGCATTTCGTTCGATAAAGATAATGACATTGTTGTCAATATGCTACCTGGCGACATTGGCCACTCGAGCACAACATCTCTTGCCGAGTTGCCATGGAGAACAGTTGATCTTAGCTTCAGTGAGTTCACTCCGGACAGGGACGATGATAAGGCAAAGGAATACGGTGCTAGCATCCTATGGGACACTGGAATTGCGCCTGGCCTATCCAACATGCTTCTATCATTGGCTTACGATGAAATGGGTGCTCTGAAGAATGGGGAAGTAAGGGTTGGTGGAAACCCGACTGGACCAACGGACGGTTGGAACTACATGGCCCCATTTTCACCAATTGATGTAGTGGCCGAGTATACTAGGCCAGCTAGGGTGATAAGAGACTCGGAGTTAGTCACTCTGCCTGCTCTGTCTGAGAGGCACGAGATAGATGTGCCCGAAAAGGGAAAAATGGAGGCATTCCTTACCGACGGGCTCAGGAGTGTCCTAAATACCATTCCAGCGGTAAATCTATCCGAGTACACTGTAAGGTGGCCAGGCCATATTCAAAGGTTCATTGATGAGAGAGAATCAGGAAAATTGGACGTCAATGGCCTGACATCAGAATGGCAATATAACCCTAAAATTCCTGAGTTCACTTGGATGGAGGTTACTGCTGAGGGGCACGATGGAAGGAAAATGACGTGGCGGGTGCAGGATCATGGCGGTGATGATGGCCACTCCATGGCCAGGGCTACTGGGCTGGTAACAATTTGCTGTGTTGAAGAGTGGCTCAGGGACCCCAATATGCTCCCTCCCGGAGTTCACCCCCCGGAGGCACTTTCATCGAAAGCCGTGCAGAGGATTATGTCAAGAATGGTTCGAGAAGGAGTGGAAATCGAAGGGCCGTTAATCAGCGGTCCTGTTCCCTAGTCGCAGAGAATTGGTCGTTTCTAAGAAGGTAGACGATTGAGAGTGGAACGGCAATCAGCATTGCTATGGCAAAAATGGGCAATTTCCAACCTACTACGTCGTCAGATGGCCTCTCAATCAACCAGGTGAAGGTGAGTTCTGAACCTGAGAAGTCCTGGGTCCACCTGAAAAGATTGGTTGTGTGATGCCCGACTATTGTTATCGAATAGTGGAAGTCATTGAACGTCGCCAATGGAGTAGATTCAATACTTTCAGTATCGTTTTCCAACTCAACGAATACTGTTGAATGGGGGTTCTGAGTAACTATGATTCCTCCCTCCACGTGTCGCCATCCAACCATGAGTTTTCGCTCATTGCCTGTTAGCAGTGGTATGTTCTGGCCCTGTGAATCTGTAACTCCCAAGACAGTTGATTCGAATTGCAACTTTACTGTACCGGGGACCATCCATGAGTCAAACCCGACTTGAGGGGAAGATTCGATGGTGATTGTAGAGCCATCCAAAGATGTCGTTGTTGAGCTTCCTGATGCCCTATGATAATGCCACTCCGCCCATGTCGTGAGCCAAACTTGTTGATCCTCAATCCATGAGATCACGTCCTTGTCTTCACGAACTCTAAGATCGCCAATTCGAGCTCTCCAGTGAACACTTACGAGTGAGTCTTCCTCTGCCGATTCAATCATGGTTTTATTCGCGACACCCTTCTCCAGACTTGCTCCATTCCTAATTGCAATAGACAAGCCATCAGGAGCTTCTTCCACCATGTCCCCAACGATGTGGAAACTGGATTTCTTCAGAGAATCGCCTAATTCTTCGTTGATTACACTAGATTCTATGCCGAATGAGACGGGGCTCTTTCCCCATCTTGAGGCGTTTGTCTGCCCTTCCAGGTATTCCTTGCATGCCTCAATCACCCAGTGCTCATCGATAGTTTCTACGCCCTCGTAGCCATGACAGCCAAACTCATCGCCATTTGCGATTCTTTCTTCTGCGATTACGCTTGATAGCCATGTATCAGTGGCCCACTCACCAGCTACTGGGGAGGCAAAAAGGGGTAGACAAAGCAATGCAGATACAAGTAGTGGTTGCAATTTCCCCCTCATGACACTCTCTGATTGTTTTGCTTATTCAACGTATTCAACTGTAAACTATGAAACCGGGGACTACTGGCGGAAGCCATGGGTCTTTCCGAAGGTTCGCTGGAAGTGATTTCCTCGTGGGTCGCACTAGAAGGGACTGGCGAGGGGTTCTCCACACCACTGATTTACAGGTTTCTGGAGAAGTATGTGCCTTCCCTACTGAGGTCGATCACTAATGTGCATATCAGAGGGGCGCACAAAGTTCCCTTGGAGGGGGCGGCTATTTTCTGTGGCAACCATCTGGGCAATCTGGACCCATTCATCAAAATCCTTGCATCTCAGAGGCCCATTCATTTTATGGCAAAGGAAGGTCATTTCGAAAGTCAACCAACCAGATTCGTTATGATTTCAACGGGACAGATAGAGACTTTCAGGGAACATGGTGGAAGGGATGCCTTGGCTAGAGCAGTTGATGTAATAGAAAGTGGACGTTGCTTGGGGGTCTTTCCTGAAGGTACCAGATCTAGGAGGAAGGATATACCGCTGCTTCAGCCTGCTAAGACTGGTTTCGCTAGGCTTGCAGCAAAATTCCCAAATGTACCAGTAGTGCCTGTTACTATGTCGATTGGGGCAAGGGAATTCATGCCCCCTGGTAGTAAGATACCGAAGCCTTGGAAGAGGATAGAGTTAATTGTTGACGATCCTATTACTTTCGCTCAGTGGGCACAGCATCCAGAGGGCGGCGGCATTGACGATGCTTGGGTGAGTGAAATAGGGGAGTTGCCTATCGAAAAGCGACAGGAAACTATGAGGGTGCTCTACAGGAAGTTCGCAGACCAATTCATTGGGACCATGAAACTTAGGGGTGCCCCTTAGCGCATTCTTGATGGACTACCTGCTTGCACAGTCGAGGGATATGGAGCAGTATCTCGACCTACTTAGGCGAATTCTCGATGAAGGGTCTGGCAAAGGAGACAGGACTGGTACTGGGACAATTTCAGTATTTGGGCACCAAATGAGATTCGATCTATCTGAGGGTTTTCCGGCTGTCACCACAAAGAAGGTGCACTGGCCCAGTGTGATTCATGAGTTGCTTTGGTTCCTATCGGGAGATACCAATATCGAATACCTCAAGGAGAACAAAGTAAGAATCTGGAATGAGTGGGCTGATGAAAATGGAGACCTCGGTCCAGTATACGGAAAGCAATGGAGGTTCTGGGAGTCAAATGACGGCAGGGTCATCGACCAAATAGAAGGTGCAATTGAACTCATAAAGAACAACCCCCAAAGTAGGAGGATAATAGTATCAGCATGGAATGTCGGCGAATTGGATGAAATGGCGCTGATGCCATGCCATGCCTTCTTTCAGTTCTATGTGAATGAGGGGAGGCTGTCCTGCAATCTTTATCAGAGGAGTGCGGATGCATTCCTAGGCGTCCCATTCAACATATCTTCGTATAGCCTGCTGACCTGCATGATTGCTCAAGTATGCGGACTGGAGCCCGGCGAGTTCATTTGGACTGGGGGGGATTGTCACCTCTATCTCAATCACATTGAGCAGGCGAAGATGCAGATAGAGAGGGAGCCACTAGATCTTCCTACTTTACACCTCGACCCGTCTATCTCCAGCATCGATGAATTCACGTTCGAGCACATTACCATCGAAGGCTATGACCACCACCCTCACATATCAGCACCCATTTCCGTATAGTGATACAATGAAGATAGCGATGATCGTCGCAATGGACGAGGATGGAAACATAGGATCCTCTGGAGAGCTTCCCTGGAGACTAAGGAGCGATATGCTTCGATTCAAATCACTCACAGAGGGAGACGGGTTCAATTCTGTAATCATGGGCAGGAGGACATGGGACTCACTTCCTGATGAGTTCAGGCCCCTTCCTGAGAGGGCAAACATAGTCATGTCTAGGGATACGAGCTGGAATGCTGAAGGTGCAGACACAGCGCTATACGTCGGAAGAGCGATTGAGATTGCATTTGCAGAGGGTAGTGAAGAGTGCTGGATAATTGGCGGATCTCAGATTTACGAGTTGTTCCTAGACAGGGTGGACGAGGTCCACGTTACTACCGTCCACGTCAGCGGTAGCGGCGACGTTTCATTCCCCGAATGGGACAGGTCGGATTGGTCCGAAGTCGTAATTGAGCGAACGACCGCGGACGAGGACAATGAACATGCAACAACATACTCGGTATGGACAAAGAGTTGATTTGCCCTACTTATCGCACCATTTCCATGAACAAGCAAGCACTAGTGATAGCGATGCTCATATCCTGCTTTCTCGCAGGTTGCACGGATGCAGATTTAGATGATGCTGAGCAAAGCTTAGGTTGCACATACTCGGATGCTGCAAACTACAATTCAACAGCAGTGGTAGACGATGGATCCTGCGTATATCCCGAACCCCCCCTCCCGGTACTGGGGTGCATGTACCCGGATGCCCTGAACCACAACCCAACGGCAACGGAGGACGATGGCTCATGCAGGTATCCAGTTGTTCCTGACACTGTTCCCGGATGTACATACACAGATGCTTTCAACTACGAGATGAACGCCACAGAGGACGACGGGTCCTGCGTATACGATAGCGACGGAGACGGCATAATCGATGCATTCGAGGAAGCTGGTTGCACAGATGCCAATGCGAACAACCACAACTCATCATCAACCGACGACGACGGTTCGTGCGACTACGACAAGGACGATGATGGCGTATTCGACTGGGCTGAATCAGAGGGGTGTACCGATTCCAATGCTACCAACTACGATTCGAGCGCCACTGAAAGCAACCATACAATGTGCGAATACCCATTCGTGATGACTTTGGAGGATCTTGAGGCGTTCCTAGCGGATAGTAACAACGACGGGGAACCTGATGGCTTTGAGGCGTCTATTGATGCAATAAGAAACGATACTGCATTCATCAGAGTAATTGTGGTCGAAGGCACCGAAGAAGGTGCGATGGAAAGCGACACTAATGCCAATACGACAGCAGTGGAGATGATCATGGGCCATGATCCCACAAACGAAATCATGTAC
>CETW01081416.1_pt1 | contig 11225 bp, 12 predicted proteins | sample 361381 | NCBI WGS metagenome assembly CETW01 (sample SAMEA2620570, study PRJEB7988) | marine metagenome | isolation source: saline water (ENVO:00002010), including
AATTCATCCTTGACGTTATTACTATCTTTTAATTTGGGCAGATTGTGGAGCCATAGACCGGTTTTTTTGCTTTCCGCATGCCCGAATTGATACGGTTGAATGTACTGTGGTTTTGTTTTGATATTGGATTGTGTAGATAAAACTCCTACTGGGTTTTCCATGCAAACATAAGTAGCATTAGCGCACATAAGCTGCCATAAATCCTCAGTCCATTTAATAGCGTCTAGTCTTTTCTGATGTTTTGGCATGCCATAGGCATAAGTAGAATTTCCACTAACCGCTAGTGCGGTACATGGTGGATGGCCTATGATTAAATCCCATCCTTTTTGAATGACGTTTATACAGTCTCCCATGTAATGATAAGGACTATCATCATCAGCCGGTAGAATGTCACAAGACCATGCGTCATGGCCAAGTTTTCTAAATGCTTCTCTTACTGTACCGCTTGATTCACAAGATACTAATACTTTCATTTTTAAAACTCCTATCGGTTAATTAGATACTGCTATTAGATTAGCTTTACTGAATTTTTGGGTATAACGTGATGCTTTACTACCATGTACGTTAATCACTATGTTTTTTGGTGCTTTGCTACCACTACAGAGTAAACAATCTAAGCACTCCATATTTTTACTATCTGATAAACATTCTATTTCATTAGGTAGCATAGGAGCATCGGTAGTCTTAACTCGAAACGTGCGAGCACCTAAATTTTGATGTGCTAGTGCTTGTTTTGGAGTATCAGCGGATGCCATACAGTAGCGAAGTATTCTTATGTCGAATTTAGTGTGTCTGATTTGATGAGTGTATCCGGTATGGCCGTCTAGCTCAGTATTGGATATAAGATCATCCCAAACGGAAAACGGCACCGCTGCAGGGTCGCCATAAGCGCCTAAACGTAGTTTTCTGTTTTTGAAGTATTTAGCGTGTAATGATGAATCATAGGTAGGATAAGCATTATTTTTATATGCTTTATAAACCATAGTCGGCGCTCTAGATTGATCTACATAGCATGAACCATTTAGATAATGCCTATGAGGACAAGCGCCGCATATACTGTAATCTTGGCCAGTAGATGATGCTTCCATAGGTGCTACATCGGATTTTAATATCCACGTTTGCACCATATTGCCAGTTTTTACGTTCTTACTGTTAAATGTAGCAATAACTACTATAGGTTCGCCGTCTAATACCGACGAACCATCATATAGAATAACTCCTAATGGTTTTTTCATTTTATGCCACCTCCTTATTTAATAATTTTTCTTTTACGTTTTCCCAATACGATATGTCAGCAGCTAGTCTATCAAATTCTGATTGCTGCACTAATTCTTTAGTAAATTCTCCGGTATAAGGAAACACATTAACATCAATCCCTAATTCTTTAGCGTCTAAGTATCTCTTATAGCCTAAACGTAATGCATTTAATGCTTTTAACTGTAAAGATAAATACTCAATCCAGAAATCACAATCATCTATTTCTGAATTAGATTTATCATGGTTTTCATTAAAGAATGTTCTACTCTTGTCGTCGAATTTTTTATGGTAATTGACGTCAAAAATAGCCATCTCTAACGAGTCTTGTATTTTGTTTATGTTCTTTTTTGATATGTACATTTGTCATGCTCCTATTGGTTATGTTTCGTTAGTTCTATTACTTCGACAGTGTATGTTATAGAAAGTTCAATTATTTTCAAATTTATTTTATGTGCTCATATGGTTCTACATAGGCACATACTCTTTAGTTTTCCTCAGGTATTCCCAAGTCTAGCCTGTGGAAATCCTGTTGAAATCCTGTGGATAACCTGGCGATTCCTGGGGATAAGCCTGTGGATATCCTGTGGATAACTTTGCACTCTTTTGGTGCATAAGTCTAGCCTGTGGATATCCTGTGGATAACTTTTGCACTACATTGGTGCACTAATGCACTACTTTGGTGCGTGGGCCAGGATGGTGCATGAGTGCACTATTGTGGTGCATAAGAAAGCCTGTGGATAAGTCTGTAGATAATTCTGTTAATATCCTGTGGATAACTTTTGCATGGGGACGGGGGGAGGAATCTTAAATGTTTTATGTTTTATGAACCTACTCAAGTTTGCAAAAGAGTAATTTTAGCACTTTAATTGTACAAAAATTAACCAAAACTCCCTTAAGCTATACAAAAGTTAACCATTTGAATACCAAAGAAAAATACTGCGCCCCTAAATACACTAAAAAAGGTCATAATACACATTATTTTATTTAGGTATGGACATTTAGTTAAAAATATGATACAATATAAAGTGTATTTTAGTAACTTTAGAGAACATTATGAAAGATAAAGAGCCACCAAAGAAAAAAAGAGGTAGACCAAGGAAGGATGATTTAGTTAAAGCTAAAAATCCAGTAGGTAGACCTAGAGGTGATAACTCAGTAATAGAAGAATATAAACAAAGGATGCTAACGTCACCTAAATCAAGGAAAGTTTTAGATTCAATCTTTAATGCTGCTTTAGATGATGACCATAAACATCAAAGTGCAGCTTGGAAACTCCTAATGGATCGTTTAGTACCCTTAAGTTACTTTGAAAAAGATAAGTTAGGTGGAGGTAGAAGCTCAATATCCATTAGTATTTCAGGAGTAGGTGAAACTTCAGTAGTTGGGGAAACTTTAGAAGGAGAATTTGAACAAAATGACACTTAAGTATTTCTCTAGGGACGAATTTGCTTGTCAACAGACAGGGGAAAATGAAATACAGGATGTATTCCTTAAAAGATTGGATAATCTGAGGGATGTATGTGGTTTTCCATTTGTAATCACCAGTGGGTACCGATCACCTAATCATGTTTTAGAGGCATCCAAAAGCCGCCCAGGGACTCATTCCCAAGGTATTGCATCGGACATTAAGGCAGACAATGGTATTGACCGGAGACGTATAGTGGAAAACGCACTTAGGTTGGGTTTTAATGGTATTGGTATAGCTAAAAACTTTGTACATGTGGACATCAGGGAAACTGACCCTGTAATGTGGTCCTATGATTGAGTTGTACGGAGCATCATGGTGTAGGGGCTGTAGGTTGTCCAAGGAATACTTAAAGTCTAAAAACATAGAGTATACCTACTATGAGGACGACGGCACTAAAGAGTTCTGGGACGAAGTAGAGGAACGTTGTGGTTCTAGGGCTATTCCACAGATATTAATTTATGATAACCATATTGGTGGGTATTTGGACTTAAAAAGGATTATACCTTAGTAATCCTTTATGACTGATCTGAACATAGAATTGTTACCTTGGCAACAGGAAGTCTGGAATGACGACAGACGTTTCAAGATTGTTGCCGCAGGAAGAAGGACAGGTAAGTCCCGACTAGCGGCTTGGATGCTGATAGTCAACGCCCTACAAGCAGAAAGAGGTCATGTTTTTTATGTAGCTCCAACCCAGGGGCAAGCCAGAGACATTATGTGGCAAACCTTATTGGAACTGGGGCATCCGGTGGTAGCATCGTCACATATTAACAATCTCCAAATAAAATTGATAAACGGGTCCACTATAAGTTTAAAAGGATCGGATAGACCCGAAACAATGCGAGGCGTGAGTCTTAAGTTTCTTGTCATGGATGAATACGCAGACATGAAACCGGAGACATTTGAACAAATATTAAGACCCGCGCTTGCCGACCAAAAAGGTTCCGCATTGTTCATAGGAACCCCTATGGGACGTAATCATTTCTATGAACTTTACAAATATGCAGAACTGGAGGACGATGAAACTTATAGGGCTTGGCACTTTACCTCTTACAATAACCCATTACTCGACAAATCAGAGATTGATACAGCCAAAAAATCAATGTCGAGTTACGCCTTTAGGCAGGAGTTCATGGCCTCCTTTGAAGCCAGAGGCTCAGAAATGTTCAAGGAAGAATGGGTCAAGTACGGAACTGAACCTGAAGACGGAGACTACTACATCAGCATTGACCTTGCTGGGTTTGAGGAAGTTAACAAAAAACGGACGAAAAACACAAGGCTTGATGACACGGCAATCGCAGTTGTCAAAGTTAATACTGATGGGTGGTTTGTGCACGATATTATTTACGGGCGTTGGGAGCTTAACGAAACCGCCTCCAAGATATTTCAGGCAATTAATCAGTACAGACCAGTATCCGTTGGAATTGAACGCGGTATTGCTAGACAAGCCGTTATGTCACCACTACATGACCTAATGAAACGTCATCAGCGTTTCTTCAGGGTTGAGGAACTCACCCACGGAAACAAGAAGAAAACTGATCGGGTTATGTGGGCGTTACAGGGACGGTTTGAAAACGGATACATTACAATAAACAAAGGGGATTGGAACAGTAGATTTCTGGATCAGTTGTTTCAGTTCCCAGACCCTTTAACCCACGATGATTTGGTGGACGCTTTAGCTTACACGGATCAATTAGCAAAAGTAGCTTATTCATACGATTTTGAAATAGATGATCTTGAGATTATTGATCGAGTAGCAGGATATTAATATGGAACTTATTGATGAATTATTACAAGATGTTCAAATTATTCCTGGTTATAAAGAAGGCCATGCAGAAACATTAGTTGGAGAAGATGCAAAAAGAGCAGGATTTGGAAATAAACCAACAATTTTAATTAATACAGACAAATACCCTGAAGGTTCAGATTCTTATTATAAAATGATTAAATTTGAATCTTTACATTTATTAAAACATAAAAAACCAAAACTATATAAAAAAATTCTTAACGCAGCTTTAAATGATCCTGAATATAAAAAACAAATGGATTATTCTTTTGAAGTAGTAAAATGTAGACAACCTAATGATGAAGGCTACGTCTGTGATGCAAAAACTGAGGCTGATCCAAGAAATAAAGAACAATGGCATAGAGTGTCTCGTTTTGACCAAGTTTTAGGTGGTTATTTAATGGCTGGTGATGCTGATTTACCAACAATGAAAAACTGGAACAGAGAAGATATGGTTTTTAAAGATATTTCCCCTGAATTTAGAAACGAATTAAATAATCTAGTTAATTTAATGAATCCGGAAGAAGCTACTTTAAATAAAAAAGCAAAAACAGCTAAAACATTTATTGATGCTTTGTAGAGAGAATTAATATGGCAAAAACAGAAGACTTTGCACTAAACACAGAAACGCTTATGTCTGAGCAGTCCCTTGAAGAATGGGTAATGCACAAATGTAACGAATGGCGTGACCACTACGAATCAACGTACAGCCAGAAGTTTGATGAATACTACAGACTCTGGAGAGGCCAATGGTCAACTGAAGACTCCCAAAGAGCCTCAGAACGCTCCAGGATTATATCCCCTGCACTACAACAGGCTGTGGAATCCAATGTAGCGGAAATGGAGGAAGCCACCTTTGGTAGAGGTAAGTGGTTTGACGTAACGGACGATATGGGTGATCCTGAACGTGCAGACGTAATGTTTTTAAGAAACAAACTGACTGAAGATTTTGAAAAAACCATGATCCGTAAGTCAGTAGCGGAATGTTTAATCAATGCTGCGGTATTTGGTACAGGTATTGGTGAAATAGTTATTGAGGAAGAAAAGGAAATGGCTCCTGCCACACAACCCGTCATGGACGGTCAGTTACAGGCAGTAGGAGTTAATATTACTGACAGGGTAATGGTTAAGTTACGTCCTGTAATGCCTCAGAACTTCCTTATAGACCCCACAGCTACCAGTGTGGAAGACGCTATGGGAGTTGCCATTGATGAGTTTGTAAGCAGACACATTATAGAACAACTACAGGAACAGGGAGTGTATAAATCTGACGTATACGTTGGTGATGCAGCCAGTGACACAGACCTAGAGCCTGACCAGGATTTAATACTGTACGACACAGACCGTGTACGTTTAACTAAATACTACGGTTTAGTACCAACTGAACTCCTTGAGAATTCCGAAGAATACGAAAAACTAGATACGGATTCGGAAAAAACCCAGTACACTGAGGCAGTAGTTGTTATTGCCAATGAAGGCATATTGTTAAAAGCGGAAGCAAACCCGTACATGATGAATGATCGTCCTGTAGTGGCGTTTCCGTGGGATGTGGTTCCCAGTAAATTCTGGGGTAGGGGCGTTTGTGAAAAAGGCTACAACAGCCAGAAAGCTCTTGACACTGAACTAAGAGCCCGAATAGACGCATTAAGTTTAACCATTCATCCTATGATGGCTATTGATGCTACAAGGCTTCCCAGAGGAGCCAGACCGGAAATCAGGCCAGGTAAGATGATCCTGACAAATGGTGACCCCCGTGAAGTTCTACAACCTTTCAATTTTGGACAAGTTAATCAAATTACTTTTGCTCAAGCATCGGCTCTTCAACAAATGGTTCAACAGGCTACTGGAGCCGTGGATTCTGCTGGTATTGCAGGTCAGGTCAATGGAGAGGCTACTGCGGCTGGAATATCTATGTCCCTTGGTGCTATTATTAAGCGTCATAAGCGCACACTGATTAATTTCCAACAAGCATTTTTATTACCTCTGGTTAAAAAAGCAGCATGTCGATACATGCAGTTTGACCCTGAAAATTACCCGGTTTCGGACTTTAAGTTCAATGCGTCCTCAACTTTAGGTATTATTGCCAGAGAGTACGAAGTAACCCAGCTAACACAGTTGCTTCAAACCATGAAACCAGATTCACCAATGTACCCGTCCCTAGTTCAGTCCATTGTGGAAAACATGAACTTGTCAAACAGGGAAGATTTACTTAATACCCTGAAACAAGCCGCTGAACAGGCACAAATGACTCCTGAACAGCAACAACAGGCACAACAGCAAGCCCAAGCCAAACAACAGGCAGAACTGGAGTTCCAGCAGTCTCAAACAGCCGTCCTTCAGGGACAGGCTCAAGAGTCCATCGCCAGAGCCAATAAACTGTCAGTTGAAGCCCAACTTGCTCCTGTGGAAACTGAAATTGACCGGATTAAGGCAATTACTACCAATCTTAAAACCGGAGATCAGGACGACAAAGAGTTTGAGCGTAGGTTAAAAATTGCTCAAACCATGCTAAAGGAGAAAGAACTTGATTTAAAAATCCCTTCTCCTCAAGCAAACGGCACTGACCAGACTAATGAGGAAGGTCAGATAATGCAACTGATGAGAGGAATGGAGAATGATGGTAACGCAGAAAGAATTGCAGGACGTAGTGTCTCAGGTCAACCAGAAATTCCAAGAGCAGGACCACCTGTTCCAAGAATTAACTAAACAGATAGGAGAATTAGATAATGCCATACGGAAAGGGAACGTACGGAAATCAACGGGGAAGACCACCAAAAAAGCAGAAGAATAACTATAGTGCCCCAAAATCCAGTATTAAAAGAGTGAAAAAATCACAAAAGACTTAACATTTGTGTAAAAATATGATATAATAGAAAGTATACTTGTCCATTTAGGAGAAACAAGTGATTGAAAAAGAATTAGAGGTTTATTTTAATAATTACTTTGAAATGTTTCGTACACAAGGCTGGAAACAACTCGTTAAGGAATTTTCAGGCAACACTACGAACATTAATTCAGTAGAACAAGCTAAAGATGAAAAAGACCTTTTCTTTAGGAAAGGACAACTTAACATCATAGCTACAGTGTTAAACCTGGAATCTCAAATTACTGCATCATTTGAAAATGCTGAGAATGAATCCGACGATCTCGGAGACTCAGAATGATCTTATATGATTTTCGTTGTAAAAACGGGCATGAATTTGAAGATTACGTTGAATCATCAGTAACTCATAGTAGGTGCAAATGTGGTGCTGATGCAATTCGTTTAGTAACAGGCGGTAATTTTGAGCTTGACCCTATTAGCGGAGATTTTCCTTCCGCAACTAAAAAATGGGCAGACAAGCACGAACAAGCCGCTAAAACTAGCGACTAACGAAAGGAAAACTTAAGCCCTTTCATAATTTTCTCCATAATCGAGAGACGGAGTATTAATAATGGCAGCAAGACTGATAGATGAGCGTGAGGAAGCGGAAACAGAACTAAAGGAAGGAGAAGAGGTACAATCTTTAGAACAACAGGAAACCCTACCGGAACAAGCGGCAGAGCCTGAACCTGAAGAGGAATTACCTGCTAAGTACCAAGGCAAAAGCCTACAGGACGTTGTTCAGATGCATCAGGAAGCTGAAAAAGCATTGGGACGGCAAAGTGGTGAAGTCGGGGAACTTAGACAAGTTGTTGACCAGTTTATCCAAAGCCAAACACAACTCACACAACAAAACGCACCACAACAAGAACCAACGGAAGAGGTAGATTTTTTTACTGATCCTGAACAAGCGGTGTCTAAAGCTATTGAGAATCATCCAAGTGTAAAACAGACACAGGAATTGAACCAACAGCTTAAGGCTCAAAATGCCTTGGCACAGTTACAGCAAAAACATCCTGACATTGAAACTATTATGAAAGACCCTAAGTTTGTAGAATGGGTCAAGGGTTCCAAAATCAGGACACAGTTACTTGCTTATGCTGACCAAGCCTACGACTTTGATTCCGCTGACGAACTTTTTACAACATGGAAAGAACGTCAACAGGTTGTTACACAGACAGCCGAAATGGAAAAACAAGGACGTAAAAAAGCAGTCAAGGCAGCGAGTACAGGTAATACACGGGGAAGTAATCCTGTTTCCAAGAAAATCTATCGTCGTGCCGACATTATTAAACTTATGAGAACTGACCCCGACAGGTATCAGTCATTATCGGAAGAGATATTAACTGCATACAAGGAAGGACGGGTCAGGTAGTCTAAACTAGGAGAAAATTATGGCTACTGCAACTTACCCAGGAGCATCGGGTAATACAGCCAAAACTGAAGCGGATAAGTTTATCCCGGAGATTTGGTCCGATGAAATTATAGCGGCTTATCAAAAGTCACTAAAAATGGCTCCTCTTGTTAAAAGAATGTCCATGAGTGGAAAGAAGGGAGACAAGATTCATATTCCCAAGCCCACCCGTGGTGATGCAAACGCAAAGGCGGCTGACACAGCGGTAACAATCATTGCGAATACCGAAAGTGAAATCGACGTTGACATCGATCGTCACTTTGAATATTCACGTTTGATTGAAGACATCGTTGAAGTTCAAGCTCTATCTAGCCTACGTCAGTTTTACACTGAGGACGCTGGTTATGCCCTAGCAACCCGAATTGACACAGACCTTATTAATGCGGCAACAGGTTTTGGAGACGGTACTAGAACTGCCTCTCCTGCCAACACTGGTGCTAACTGGGTCAACAGTCATTCTTACTACGTTAACGCCTCTTCAGGTCTAGCAACTTATGCTGCTGACACTGTTGCTTCAGGTGATAACTTTACTGACCTAGCGTTCCGTGAAGCAGTTAAGCTGATGGACGATCAAAATGTTCCTATGGACAATAGGAATCTGGTCATTCCTCCTGCCGCCCGTAAGTCAATTATGGGTATAGACCGATACGTTAGCTCTGACTTTGTAACAGGAAAAGGTGTAGAGTCCGGACTGATCGGAAACTTGTACGGTGTGGACGTTTATGTATCTTCTAACTGTCCTGTCATTGAAGTAGCTGCACAAAACAGTGCTTCAAGCCTTGACACTAGAGGTTGCCTATTCTTCCATAAGGACGCATTGGTGCTTGCAGAGCAAGTGTCCGTACGTTCTCAAACCCAGTATAAGCAGGAATACCTCTCAACCTTGTACACAGCGGATTGCTTGTACGGTGTAGAGACGTATCGTCCTGAAGCTGGATTCATCATTTGTATTGCTGAAGAGTAATATAACCCAAGGGGGATTTCGGTCCCCCTTTTATTTTACGGTGGAGATTTATGGAAAAACCAAAACTTACTCCTTTAGAATTGCGTAAAATACTCGACTCCGCAAGAAAACAAAGAGACAAATCCAAGGAGTCTTTGAATATAATTAATGTTGAATTTAATCAAATCTGCACTCAGATAAAGGACTTTCTTTTTAAGCCTGTTCCTCTGGTAGTAGCTCTTTCATTAGGATTATTAATAATACTAATATTAGTAGTTTAAGAGGAATACATCCATGCCATCAACTATCAAGCTAAAATATGGCTCTGGTGCGCCATCCGCTTCCGACCTTGTTCAAGGGGAACCTGCCCTAGACTTAACCAATAAACGTCTGTACTCAGAGGACGGTAGTGCTAATGTCTTGGAAATAGGTACAAACCCAACGGAATTGACCGTAGACGATGTTGCTATAAATGGTAAAATAATTACCATGACGGGTTCTACCAGTGATACTGCAACACTAACAGTAGGAACTAATGGTACACTGGACATCGTAACAACTGACGCTGCGGCTGAGGCTGCTAACATTCAAATAACTGCTGACGGTACTGCTGAACTGGCAGGTACTACCGTTACCCTAGATTCCTCCGGTGGTATTACTTTAGACGCTGACGGAGGAACAATTACTTTTGCTGACGCAGGTTCTTCTCTAGGAACCATAACATCTTCAGGTTACAGTGGTAATGCTGCTTCCGCAACGGTAGCTACAACCGTTACCATTTCCGACAATGAAAATACCAACGAAAACAATGCTATTATATTTACAGCAGGTGGTGATGTAGACGGTGGTAATATTGGTTTGGAGTCCGATGGTGATCTAACGTACAATCCATCCACAGGTCTTTTGTCTTCCACAGGCGTTACAGCGTCCGGTACAGTAACATTTGGTTCCTTAAGTGACGGAGCAGTTACTATTACTGCATTTGTTGATGAAGACGATATGTCTTCCAACAGTGCTACTCTTGTCCCTACACAACAATCAGTTAAAGCCTATGTAGATTCCACAGGTAGTGGAACTATGTCTTCATGGGTACTTGAGGACGGAGACGGTACTGAAGTAACTATTGCTGACGCAAAGGAAGTTAAGTTTGTTGAAGGCGGTGGTATTGACATTGATTGGACTGATACTGACAATGGTACTGACGCTGATCCATACGACTTGACTTTTACAATTAATGCAGCACAGACAGGCATTACATCGTTACTAGCTACGGACATCAAGATAGGCGAAGACGATGAAACCAAGATTGACTTTGAAGACGCTAACGAAATTAACTTCTATGCAGACAACGAAAAGAAAGCCGAATTAACGTCTACAGGTTTAAAACTAATTGGTACTACACCTACACTAACAATAGGTGATGCAGGTGCAGAAGATACTAAAATAGTTTTCGATGGAAACGCCCAGGATTTTTATGTGGGTTTAGATGACACA
>CETW01050024.1_pt1 | contig 11146 bp, 3 predicted proteins | sample 361381 | NCBI WGS metagenome assembly CETW01 (sample SAMEA2620570, study PRJEB7988) | marine metagenome | isolation source: saline water (ENVO:00002010), including
TCTGTTGGATGAGAAAAAACTTTCTTATCCACAGTATTAACATGAACGTAGAAATTTGTTCTAGTCATTTTGATTTTTCCTCTACTTTTGCTTTTGCTGCTCTCTTTTTATCTCTAGCTAAAAAAGATTTTCTCAAGAGTTCTTTTTCTTTTGCATGATACTCATCCCTATTTTTTTTATCTCTTTCTAATCTTGCAATAGTATCATCAGTGATTTCATCAGCAGCATCTTCAAACCATTCATGTATTTTAGTTGTATCCTTAGTTGGGGTATCTTCAACAAATTTAGGGGCTACTGATGCTGCATTGTTTACTTCATTTGCATATTGACTATGCGTTTTTGACATAAAATGACCATCAGCTGTATCAGCTGCATCATTAGCAAGATTTTCTTGCTTTTGCTCCATAAACTCTTCAATTCTTTCCCGATTTTCAGGATTATTAGGTTCAAAAGGAAGTCGAGCAACGTCTCTTTGTCCTTCTAATTTTGGTTGAGCCCATGGATTGTTATCAGAATCTATATTATCAACATTCCATCCTCTCCAAGAACTAAAATCATTCTTAGGTCTCATTGCAATTTTTACACCACATGCAGATGCTAATTGTTCTGCCATTTCAAGTGCTTCAGTTGGGGTAAGTGCCATCCAAGAAGAATGATAATCACCCCTCATATGAATTTCTAAAACACCACCACTACATGTTCCTACTGTAACAGAACGAGCACGATCTCTATTCTGTTGCATATTTCTATATTCATTTTCTTCCGCCATATTATTAATCAATTGACGGAGCTTCGATTCTTTAGGTTGTCTAGGCATTGCGAAAAATAATTAATTCATTTTTATATAGGCTGTTTTAAAACAACCTATATCTTACTGTGTTTCATACGTGATAGTAATATATCCACCACTAGGAACCACAACTGGATAAGAAGTACCACCTGTTATTAATGATGCTAAGTTACTTGCACCTGCATTACTTCCCGAACCACCTGCACCTCCTGGATTGGCATTTCCTGCAGCACCAGCATTTCCTGGGTTTGGTGTCTGATAAGATCCTGGATTGCCATCTGCTCCAGCACCACCGCTACCTGCACCACTACCTGGGTTACCATTAGTACCAGCATTTCCTTCACCAGCACCAGTTCCTGGGTTACCTGCTGAACCTGATGTTGCTGATGTTGCTCCTGTTCCTGGGTTACCGTTATTTCCTGCACTACCAGAATTACCTGGATTGGCATTACCTGGATTACCATTAGAACCAGCATTTCCTTCACCACTATGTCCTGGGTTACCTGCATGTCCTGGATTTCCTCCAGTAGCACCAGTTCCATAGTTACCATTAGTACCAGCATTACCTGGGTTAGCATTACCTGGGTTACCACCATGTCCTGAAGTACCTTCGTTACCAGAATTACCTGAGTTGCCTGGATTGGCACCATTTCCTGGGTTACCAGTACCACCAGAATTACCATTGTTGGCATTACCTGGGTTACCACCATGTCCTGAGTTGCCATTACCAGCACCATTTCCTGGGTTACCACTATGTCCTGGGTTTCCTCCAGTAGCACCACTTCCATTATTTCCTGGGTTACCTGAGGATCCTGAATGACCTGGGTTACCTGTAGTTCCACCCTGTCCACTACCACCTGGACCACCATTACCACCATTACCTGATGGAGGCCCATGTCCTCTATGTCCACCTGGACCACCACTTCTTGCACCACCATATGAGGAACCTGAACCACCACTACTACTGCCTGGCCAACCAGCACCACCACCACCTCCTCCTCCAGAAGGAGCTCCATGTCCACCATGTCCACCACCACCATTACCACCTGAGGTACCAGGATTTCCTGGATTTCCTGCATTACCTGCACCACCACCTGTTCCTGCGGTACCAGCATTTCCTGGGTTTCCTGCACCACCACCTGAACCATTACCACCAGAGTTTCCTGGATTACCATTACCTCCAGTACCTGCATGTCCTGAATTTCCTTGGTTACCTGCTGTTCCACCCGTACCTGCATGACCTCTAGTACCTGCAGAACCATTACCACCAGAGTTTCCTGGATTACCATTACCTCCAGTACCATTATTTCCTGGGTTACCTGCATTACCTGCACTACCACCAGTACCTACACCTCCTGGATTACCTGCAGTAGCACTACCTCCAGTACCATTAGTACCGTCATTACCTGGGTTAGCATTACCACCAGTACCACTAGTTCCTGGATTACCTGGGTTACCTGCATTTCCTGCTGTTCCTGCAGTACCATTATTTCCTGGGTTACCTGAGTTTCCTGCTGTTCCACCTGTTCCTGCAGTACCAGCATTTCCTGGGTTTCCTGCTGTTCCTGCAGCACCATTGGTACCATCATTACCTGGGTTACCAACACCACCAACACCACCAGTACCATTATTACCTGGATTACCATTACCAGCAGTACCAGCAGTACCACCAGTTCCACCAGAGAATGTTAATCCAAATACTGATGATGGATTGCCTGTGTTACCTGAATTGCCTGTGTTACCTGATGTTCCTGGATTAGCTCCTGTTCCTGGATTACCTGCTGAACCACCAGTACCTGCAGTACCTTCAGTAGCACCAGTTCCTGGATTGCCATCTGATCCAGCACCACCTGGATTGGCATTACCTGGGTTACCTGATGCTCCTGTTCCTCCTGAAGTTGCTCCTGTTCCTGGGTTACCTGCTGCTCCAGGATTACCTGAGTTGCCTGGATTATGTCCACTACCATTATTACCATTACTACCAGCATTACCTTCATTAGCACCATTTCCTGGATTACCTGGTGAAGCACTACCACCAGTACCTGCACCAGTACCTGGGTTACCTCCATGTCCTGGGTTACCTGGATTAGCACCATTTCCTGGGTTACCACTACTACCTGAGTTACCTCCAGTGGCACCAGTTCCTCCAGTACCATTGGTACCATTGTTTCCTGGGTTTCCATTAGAACCATATCCACCTGAACCACCACCATTACCACTAGTACCACCATGTCCTGGGTTTCCTCCAGTGGCACCATTACCTGGGTTACCACCATGTCCTGAGTTACCATTATTATAATTTCCTGGGTTACCACCATGTCCTGGGTTACCTGAGTTACCTGGGTTTCCTCCAGTAGCACCAGTTCCTGAAGTTCCTGGACTACCACTATGAGATCCAGCACCAGTATGTCCACTACCACCTGGTTGTGCTCTACCACCACCACTACCTGGACCTCCTCCACCATAGTGTGGTTGTCCCCAACTTCCTGGACTTCCATTAGTGTCGTCACCGCCGCCGCCACCGCCGCCGCCGCCTCCAGCACCAGGGTTACCTTGTCCACCATTATTTCCTGGGTTACCTGCTGAACCACCATTACCACCGTAACCTTTGGAACCATTACCACCAGAGTTTCCTGGATTACCAGTACCTCCACTACCATTACCACCAGGGTTTCCTGGGTTACCTGCACTACCACCAGTACCTGCTACACCTGCATTGCCTGGATTTCCTGCTGAACCACCAGTACCATTAGTTCCTGAATTACCTGGGTTGCCTGGGTTGCCATCATTACCTGGGTTTCCTGCTGTTCCACCTGTTCCTGCAGTACCAGCATTTCCTGGGTTTCCTGCATTACCACGTGGTCCATTACCACCTGAGTTGCCTGGATTTCCTGCTGTTCCTGCAGTACCTCCTACACCATCATTACCTGGGTTTCCTGCTGTTCCACCATTACCTGCAGTACCAGCATTTCCTGGATTACCTGCGTTTCCTTTATTTCCTCTCGGTCCGTTATGTCCTGGATTACCTGAATTACCTGCTGATCCTGCAGTACCATTGGTACCATCATTACCTGGGTTAGCAGTACCAGCTGTACCATTAGTTCCTGGATTACCTGAATTACCTGCTTGTCCACCACTACCTGGGTTACCACCAGTACCAGCATTTCCTGGGTTTCCTGCTGTTCCTGCAGTACCAGCATTTCCTGGGTTTCCTGGATTACCAGTACCACCTCTACCTGTTACAGTAAGGTTCCTTAATCTATTAGGGGCTACAAAAGTACCTGGATTATTATACGTTACAGAATCTCCTGGTTCCATATAGGAAGGAGAAAATATCTTTCGGGTACCTACAGCCATTTTTTATTACTTTCCTATAAGTTTATTTATAATTATTCAAGATAAAACCATCCTGTTATTATATATTTTGCTTTATCTCCATACACAACGTTACCACGATGAGGATGAGTGTAACTAGCAGGCCACAATACCATTACATTTTCTCTAGGTTGAACTCTCATCTTTTGATATAGATATTCAGTTTCTCCTGCTTCAGTTATCGTATTCAAATACAAAGCATAAGTAACTATTCTTCTTTCACCGTCCTCTGCTCCTTGCTCACAATGCCAAACATGATATCCTTCACCAGGTTTTGTTTTTTGTACTTTCATATTAGTACATGTAGTACTCAATTGTTTTAAAACATCATACTGATTTGAATAATGATCATAACATTGTTGAAGACCTCTCCAAAATATTTCCTTAGCACCTTCACCATTAAACGGTGTAGGTGTATGATTTTTATAATTTAAAAAAAGAAACTCATCTTGTTTCATAGTCTTATCACATCCTTCTGATTCTTGACGGTTATTTGTTATACCGTCCCATGACAACCTTTCAAATTCTTCAATCATGTGATTACAATAACCATCGGGATATACATTTTCATATATCCCAATGTAATCTCTATATTGTATATTGTTCATATAAGAAGGAGGATTTGTATATCCAGTACCATGTTGTACGTTCATATTTAGAGAATAACAAAAATACTATATGAGGTATATAGTCTCTATGTGAAGTTATAGAGAGCGATGTTACCGTACCATGTAGCTCCACCATCAGGAGTCATGAATGACCAGATATCAGTCTTACTTGCAGCAGTTGTTCTAGAAGGAACGCTATTGTTAGGCCACTTAACTGCTGCAGGCCAACTAATCGTTCTACTTGGAGTACTATCGTTAGTTAGTATCAGAGTAAATGATGTAGCAGTTTGAGGAAGATTTAATCCCATTGTAAATGTGAATGTAGCATTACCATTCAATGTTGCACTAAACACATTACCATCTGCCAAATCAATCGTTGGTGTTGTACCAGTGTTGCCCATTGCAGAATATGTTTCTGCGTAGTTCTTAAATACACCACCAATTGAGAAGTCAGTATATCCTGTAATCCATCTGTTAGTAGAAACACCAACTGCCATTTGCTTATCAGCAGTTGTTGAAGGTAGTTCTACATCATAACCAACGGCAATGTTACATGATCCACTTGTATTTGTGTTACCTGCAGCACTTCCTAAGAATGTATTATAAGTACCATCATCATTCGACATTCCAGCACATCTTCCTATGAAAATATTTTCAGTACCTTCATTTTCTTTACCAGCATTAACACCAATTGCAATTAGATAATCACTACTATTACAGTGTCCTGCATCCTGACCTATTGCAATATTATTATCACCAGTAGATGTACATTTACCAGCAGAAACACCAAAGTATATGTTATACTTACCAGAAGTATTACATCTTCCTGCAGAATATCCACCGAAGAAGTTGTTACTACCATTTGTATTCTCACCTGCTCTGGTACCTAAGAAGATATTACCACTACAGGTTGAGATAGTTTTACCAGCATAATATCCAATAGCAATATTTTCACCACCAGTTGTTATAGAACATCCAGTATATCCACCACCACCTATGAGAATATTATGAGTACCAGACGTAACGCTAAGTCCTGAACCTTTACCAATAGCAATATTATCACTACCAGTATTATTACCAGGAGTAGAACTACCTGTTAATGCTGCTTGCCCAATAGCAATATTATCACTACCAGTACTCTGACATGCTGCAGCAGCAAGACCAATTGCAATATTACAAACACCAGTAGTCAAGCCAGATCCTAGAGCTAACGGACCTAGTGCAACATTACCCGTACCTTCTGTTATTTGATTACCAGCTTTACATCCGATTAAGACATTGGAACCAGCAGTAGTCATGCAGGCTCCTGCACCTTTACCAATTCCAATATTACAACTACCAGTATTATTACCAGGAGTAGAACTTCCCATTAAAGCAGCACTACCCATTGCAAGGTTATGTGCACCCGTCTGTATACATTTACCTGTAGATTCACCTAGAAATACGTTACTATTGGCAGTTGTTATATTCGCTCCGCTAGATTGACCTAAGAAAACATTATTATCAGCACTAGTAACTTCAGCACCAGACTGATAACCACCAAAGAAATTATGGCAACCTTCCGTAATAAGCAGGCCTGCTTGTCTACCTATAGCAATGTTCTCATCACCAGTATTATTACCAGGAGTACTACTACCTTTTAATGCAGCATAACCAATAGCAATGTTATTACTAGCACTTTGCATACACCTACCAGACTCTAATCCGAGGAATGTATTATAAGCACCATCAGTTAGTTGTGTTCCTGAACTGTTTCCAAGCAGAACATTACCAATACCAGTTGTAAGTTCACATCCAGCATATGCTCCAACTAGTACACCACTACCTGCACTACTTTGTTTTAGTCCAGCCCAACCACCAATTACAACATTATGAGATCCTGTATTATCAGCAGCAGTATTACTACCTCTACCTGCCTCAGCTCCAAGGATAATATTGAAACTTCCACGAACCCTATCACCAGCATAATAACCACCAAAGAAGTTTTTATCTGTGGTAGTTACGTTGGCACCAGCATTTCTACCTAGTGCAATATTGTTACTACCACTAGTAGTATACCAACCAGCTTTTCTACCAAGGAATACATTATCTTCACCATCAGCAACAACCTTACCTGAACAAGAACCTAAGAAAATATTAAAGCAACCAGAAGAACCATCAAGACTACATCCAGAACAAGTGTTGGCAGACATCAAGTTCAAATCAGCATCAGCTTCAAATCCAGCAGTAACACCTGTTAAGTTAGAACCATCACCAAAGTAAGTTGTAACTCCTGCATCGCCAGGTCCAATAGTAGCACCAACACCTGCAGCAGCTTGAGTAACAAGAACACTACCTTTAGCTAAACTAAGATTAAAGGAACTGTCACCACTAATCCAAGTATCAGCAGAAATACCAATCTTAAATGTTTTATCACTAGCTGCTACAGCATCTACCTCATAACCAATAAGAACATTACAACATCCAGTCGTGACTGTATTTCCTGCACCTCTTCCTAAGAAAGTATTCTTATCTCCATCAGTAATATTATATCCTGCATATTGACCTAAAAATGCATTCCATGAGGCATCACCAGCACCCCACATTGCTAGTGAACCTACAACAGCGTTCTGGCTACCAGTATTCTGACGCATGGCATCTTGACCAATCGCAGTATTACAAGTTCCTGAAGTTGATGCAGTTAATGTCATTCCTCCAAGAGTAACATTCTTCTGCCCAGTAACTCCTCTACCAGCCATATATCCAACAAAGACATTTTCTGTGGCATCTACTAGTGAACATCCTGAGTGCCATCCAATAGCAATGTTATGATAGGTTCCAGTAGTTGCATTTTGTTGCAATAATGCACCACACCCAATCGCAATTGATCCAGAACCAGCAGTATCTTCAGCAGATAATGCATTATTTCCTATTGCAATAATATTATCAGCAGTTGTTACTGCATCTCCTGCATTCGTACCAAGTAAAATATTATTAGAACCAGAAGTTGTTAGTCTACCTGTATCACATCCAATCATAATATTAGTAGCACCTGATGTTATAGTAGCACCAGCACACTTACCAATCGCTATATTACATGCACCAGTATTATCACTTACAGTAGTACTACCTTGTAATGCAAAATATCCAAGTGCAACATTAAAAGAACCATTACACTGACATCTTCCAGCAGAATTACCAAGATACGCATTACCACTACCAGTAATTAGATTCATACCTGTCTGTGTACCAAGCAATAAATTACTATTACCAGAAGTTAATGACTTTCCTGCCTGATATCCATATGCATGATTATAATTACCAGTCGTACCAGCAGAAGCACCATATAATGCTTGATAACCTAATCCAATATTATAGCAACCAGTCTTTTGATAGAACATTGCATCCCTTCCGATTGCAACATTAGTATGTCCAATATTATCTGCAGCAGTTGTCGTACCCTGCATGGTATTCTGACCAATTGAGATATTACAAGCACCACACATATAATGTTGACCATATCTACCAATCTGCACATTCTGATTACCAGCAGCATTCTGTAAACCAAGACCACCTATGGAAATATTTTCATCTGCAGTTGTAATGCCCTTACCAGCATTACATCCAATCATAATATTACAATCACCACCAGTATTTCCATTACCAGCATACTTACCAAAGAATATATTGTACTGACCATCTGAAAGATTTTGACCTGCTTGTCTACCAAGTGCAATATTACAATTACCAGTTACAACGCCAGTTCCCATAGCTGCTTGTCCCAGTGCAATATTATCAGAACCTGAAGTCAAAGTCTTAGCAGCATTACATCCAATTGAAATGTTATTAAGACCCGCATCTGCATGACATCCTGCATTTGTTCCTAAGAAAACGTTAAAATCACCTGCATTTAATGTCTTACCAGCACGATAACCAATTGCAACGTTGCAATAAGTATCAGTATCAGAAGCATTACCAGCCTCAGTTCCTGCATATAAGTTTCCAGTACCACTATCACCAGTAGTTGGTTCGAATCCAACACCACTTAAGTTAGAACCATCACCATAGAGTTGATAGGCAGTAACTATACCAGCAGCAAGGACAGCAGTATTTGCTGATGTAACTGCTGCTGATGGATTAGTAGTTCCTATACCGACACCACCACCTTTAACAACACGCAACCTTTCGGCACTATTTGTCTCTATTGTTAAAGTATCACCACCATTAAATCTTATCTTTGTATTATCATCTCCATCATGACGTATGGTATCTGCTACCACAACATCTGAGAAGAATGTAGTTACACCACTTACATATACATCATCAAGATCACTCCAACCACCTACAACTAATCCAGTTAAAGATCCAAGTGATGTGATATTAGTTTGAGCAGCATCAGCAAGTGTACCATTTATACTTGTTGCACTAATATTATTCATACCTGAAATATTAGTTGCACTATCACCTATAATATTTCCATTCGCAGTTATATCACCAGATGCTGTTACTGAAGAACCTTCAAACGCACCACTAAAAGTAGTAGCAGTCGCTATACCAGTTACAACAACCCCATATCCATTTGTTGCTAATCTAGCTGTATTAGCACCATCATATAAAGTTACTCCAGTATCTTGAACTGCATTTATTAAAGCTTCACTTCCAGCAGCATTTGTAACTTCAAATCTACTTCCCTGTACGACTAAGTATCCAGTTCCCGTATCACTTATAAATGAATTACTACTATTATGATATATTTCTAGTCCATCATGTGTTCCTGCAGAACCACCAATTAATAACTTATCACTATCTAACAAATGAACATTATCATTAAATGTAGAAACACCTGATACATTTACATTATCCAATTCTGTATGACCATCTACATCTAATGCACCATTCGCATCTATAGCACCATTAAATGTTGCAATACCACTTACCCTAAATGTTGCTGCATTTAAATCATTATTGGCACCAACTGTTACTCCACCTGAACCACCAGCAACAAGAGATGCTGCTGTAAGAATACCTGTTACATCTACACTACCAATACCAGCATTTCCTGCTATTGCTATATCACCATTCGCATCTATATTTCCTTGGAATGTTGATACACCACTTACAACATTAAGTCCTGAGTCTATTACTATTATATTAAAATTAGATGAACCTGTAGTACTAATACCACCAATACCACCACCATCAAAATTAGCAGCAGTTAAAGTAGTTCCATCAAATGTTAGGTTACCACTATCTTGTAGAGCACCACTTACACCAGCAAAGGTAACTCTACCCTCAGTTAAATCACTAACTGTAGCAGATGATATAACTGTTTCACCACCTGAGAAGTTTGCTCCACCATTACCATCAATAGCACCAGCAATAGTAGCTGCAGCAGATACATTTACATAATCTAATTCACTATGTCCACCTACATCTAATCCAGTTAAAGTTCCAACTGATGTTATATTTGCTTGTGCAGCAGTCTGTAAAGTTCCTGTTAAATTTGTAGCAGAAAAAGCAGTAGCAGATACAGTTCCTCCACTAACAGTAAAGGTAGATGCATCTTCCAGTTCTCCAGAAGTACCAGCAACTACAACTCTTCCTGAGGTTAAATCAGATACCTTAACGGTAGAAGCAACTAAACCAGAGCCACCTGATACATCTAAACCACCATTAGCATCAATAGCATCAGTAAATGTATTAACACCAGAACTTACAACCAATCCACCAGAGTTAACTCTTACACCACTTCTTGCTGTTACAATACCAATTACATCTAATTCAGTCTTATCTTCACTGGTTAATGTTCCTGCAACAGATACATTTCCTGTGAAGGTAGCATCTCCAACTATAGCAAGAGTTGTTCCATCAAAAGTTATCTTACTAGTGTCTTCTAATTCTCCAGAAGTACCAGAAAGTACAAGTCTATTATCTGTTAAATCAGATACCTTAAGAGTAGAAGCAACTACACCAGCATTAGCATTTACAGCACCAGCAAATGTAGAAGCACCAGATACATTTACATCATCTAATTCAGTTTGTCCATCAACATCTAATGCACCATTAGCATCTATAGCACCAGCAAAAGTAGCACCAGCAGAAACTTCTATTCCACCAGTTACACCTAACTTGTCAGCAACAAATGTTAGGTTACCACTATCTTGTAAAGCACCACTAGTACCAGCATAAGTAAGTCTTCCTGAAGTTAGATCTGATACAACAGCAGAAGATAATGTTGCTTCACCACCAGAAACATCTAGTCCACCATTAATATCTACAGCACCAGCAATAGTAGCTGCAGCAGATACATTTACATAATCAACTTCAGTATGCCCAGTAACATTAAGTCCTGAACCACCTGAAATATCTACACCACCGTTAGCATCAATTGCAC
>CETW01124514.1_pt1 | contig 11126 bp, 12 predicted proteins | sample 361381 | NCBI WGS metagenome assembly CETW01 (sample SAMEA2620570, study PRJEB7988) | marine metagenome | isolation source: saline water (ENVO:00002010), including
GATCCAGACAGGAAAACACATCCAAGCGCCACGAAGAGGCCATGAACATGATAGATTGGCAATGCATGGAGAAGAGAGTCTTCTGTTGTAAAATTCCAAGCCTCCTTTAAAGCCAAAGCATTAGAACCAATGTTTTCATGAGACAGCATAATACCTTTGGGCTGACCAGTTGTGCCCGAAGAGTAAAGTAATGCGGCAGTATCATCTTTTGAACACATGACAACTTCATGGTTACCTTCCCTTTTTATATGATGAATTGATTCTTTCTCATCAGAATTCAGTGTATAAATATTCTCTGGTTTCGAAAGCAGGTCTAAAGAAGAGATGCTCTCGTATATTTGTTTTTCACAGATAAAGATCGAAGGCTTAGCATCGCCTAAAAAAAATGATAATTCGTTAGCTTTGTATGCGGTATTTAGGGGATGGAAGATTAGATTAGATCTTAAACATGCCAAATAAATATAAATAACTTCGGGTGATTTATTTACTTGGATTGATACCCTGTCTCCCGGTTTTAAGCCAATATCAAAAAAACCATTAGCATATTGACTAGATTGCTCTTCTAAGTCGTTATATGTAATTATTGTGCCGTCATATTTCTCTAGGAATGGGCTTGTCAGATCTTTAGGAAATCCTTCTCTGTAGCTTAAATAAAGATTTCCCACAGTAAGTTACCGTGCAGTCTGCCCATCATCAATCTTTATACAGGTTCCTGTTACACATTCAGATGATGGTGATACAAGAAATAATAAAGTTGAGTCCATTTGCTCAGGTACACAAATCCTTTTTCTTGGTAATCCTTTGCTCACATCTCCTATCCTCTCCAACATAGCATCAGCCATTTCGGAATGAAATATTCCGGGTGCTATGGCATTTACATTTATGTGATGTCTAGCCCATTCAACAGCCAAAGACTCAGTCATTCTTACAATTGCAGATTTAGTTGTTGAATAAAGCACTGAAGCAGATGTGGGACTTATATTGAAAGCAGCCATAGAAGCAATATTTACCATTCTCCCTGGTTTTTCATTTTTAATAAGCCGCCTAGCTACTTCATTTGATAGCAGATATGGGCCAACTAAATTAGTATCAACAACACCATCTATTAATTCTTCACTTTGCTTTATAGCCCATTGAGCATCGACCATTCCGGCATTATTCACAAGAGTATTTATGAGACCTAGTTGGTTTTCAACTACATCAATTGCATTTCTTATGCTATCTCTGTCCATCACATCTAAAGGGACCACTGCACACTCACCGCCATCATTCAATATTTCTTTCTCCAGGACTTGGAGTTTTTCCACTCTTCTAGCAGCAAGAGCAACTTTTGCTCCACATTTGGCAAGAATCTTTGCAAATCTATAACCTAGTCCAGAAGAAGCGCCAGTTACTAATGCAACTTGCCCAGAAAGGTCTACAGAAAAGTTTGGCGTATTGAAATTGCTCATATGTTCTCCTTTTAAATATAGTAGATGCTAATTTATAATTAATTTAATTATTAATCTATAATCTTACTAATTTTGAGATATCAATAAATTTAGTAAATTTTTTAAAAGGAAGAGAAATGAGTTCAAAACCTACAAGGGAAGAAGCCGAAGAAGCAGTAAGGACACTTATATCATGGGCGGGTGATGACCCCACTCGTGAAGGACTAATTGAAACACCTAAACGAGTAGTAAAATCTTATGAAGAATTCTATGCAGGTTATACTCAAGATCCTGAAGAGATCTTATCAAAAGTCTTCTCTGAAATAGAAGGCTATGACGAGATTGTACTTGTTAAAGATATTCCTCTTCAATCGCATTGCGAACATCATATGGTTCCAATTATAGGAAAAGCTCATGTTGCTTACCTTCCGGATCAGAGGGTTGTAGGCTTAAGTAAGTTAGCTAGAGTTGTAGATATGTTTGGTAAAAGATTGCAAACTCAAGAAACAATGACAGCACAAATAGCAGATACTATAGATAGAGTACTTCAGCCGAAAGGTGTGGCAGTAGTAATTGATGCTGAACATCAATGTATGAGTAGTCGTGGAGTGAATAAACATGGATCAAGTACGATTACTAGCAGGATGATTGGTATATTCAGAGATAACCAAAAATCTCGAATGGAATTTTTAAACTTAATATCTGCAAATAAATAGATATCTTTTTATCTTCTTTATTAGATGATTTTAAACAGTAATTAAACTAATATTTTATCAAAGGGGAGTATTATGGCAGTTGAATTAGAGAATTTTGATTTCGATCCTGAATATCTCAGGAAAAAATATAGAGAAGAGAGAGATAAACGTCTTAGGCAAGATGGTAATGAGCAATATCAAGAGGTGTCTGGGGAATTCTCTTATTTTGTTGAAGATCCATATATTGATCAAGAAATTGCACGCGAGGCAATAAAAGAGGATGCTGAAGTTGTAATTATAGGCGGTGGTTTTGGAGGGATGCTTGCCGGAGCAAGACTAAGAGAAGCCGGGATAGATGACTTCAGGATTATTGAAAAAGGTGGAGATTTTGGAGGAACTTGGTACTGGAATAGATATCCAGGAGCTTCATGCGATATTGAGTCTTACATATATTTCCCTCTTCTTGAAGAAACAGGTTTTGTTCCTAAACAAAAATACACGAACGCGCCAGAAACCCTTGAATATTGTAAAGTCATATCTGAGAAATTTAAGCTTTACGATAAGGCCCTACTTCAAACTGAAGTAACTTCAACAAATTGGGATGAAGAGTCTCTAAGATGGACAGTAAGCACCAATCAAGGTGACGAGATCAAAGCTCGATTCATTGTTCATTCTAATGGACCTCTTAATAGACCTAAACTACCTGCAATTAAAGGTATTAATGATTATAAAGGACACACCTTCCACACTAGCCGTTGGGATTACGAATATACTGGAGGTTCCTCTCATGGCGATCTCTCTAGGCTAAAAGATAAAAAAGTAGCAATTATTGGAACCGGTGCCACTGCGGTGCAATGTGTACCTCATCTTGGTGCTTCTGCCGAGAAGCTTTATGTCTTTCAAAGAACTCCTTCTTCAATAGATGTTAGAAACAATCAGCCAACAGATCCAGAATGGATTTCTACTCAAGAACCTGGTTGGCACGATGTCAGAAGAAAGAACTTCGAAACACTTCTTACCGGAGGAATGGTAAAGGAAGACTTAGTATCAGATGGGTGGACAGAAGCATTTAGACTACTATTTGGAAATTTAAGGCAAAAAGCACCTTCAAAGATGAAAATGGCCAGCTGGGCATTATCAGGAATATTTTCATCAGAGATGTATAAGCAAGGATTTAAATCCTACATGACAAATAAGGTTACTGAGGCAATGGATTTAAGGAATGCTATGCAAATGGCTGATTTCCAAAAAATGGAAAAAGTAAGATCAAGAGCAGATGAAGTAGTTAAAAACAAAGATACTGCGGAGTCTTTGAAACCATATTACAACCAATTCTGTAAACGTCCATGTTTTCATGATGAATACCTTGATACCTTCAATAATCCTAATGTTGAATTAGTTGATACTGATGGTAAAGGTTTAGAAGAAATATCAGAGAAAGGAATCATATTTGAAGGAAAAGAATACGAAGTCGATTGTATTATTTTCGCAACAGGGTTTGAAGTTGGAACAGAATATAGTAGGAGAGCAGGCTACCAAATTCATGGAACTGATGGAATAACAGTCACAAAGAAATGGGAAAATGGACTAGCAACATTCCATGGGATGCACAGCAGAGGATTTCCTAACTCGTTCTTTTTTGGACCTGCCCAATCAGGCTTTACAGCTACTTATACTTACTCTCTTGATGAACAAAGTATTCACTTAGCTCACATTTTAAAGACTGCTAAAGATAAAGGCGCTACAAGAATTGAGGCCTCCCAAGAAGCAGAAGATAAATGGATAAAAACTATTATTGATAAAGCGAGATTAACTGCCGACTTCCAAGAAAACTGTACTCCTGGTTATTACAACAATGAAGGCAAGATAAATCAAACCCCTCAAAATAATACCTACGGTGGAGGCCCCATTGAATTTTTCAAAATTATGGAAAAATGGCGTTCAAAAGGTACTTTAGAAGGTCTTGAGCTGAGTTAGTTATTGTATAAATTAGAATTACTTCAAAAACCCTTTAGTGATTCTGATCTGAATCAGATTTGGTCTATAAACCAAGAAAATATCCCAGAAGTTGGTGACGTAGCTGATCTTGACCGACTTAATCAACTAATTAACTGGAGTAGCCATGTTCTTGTAGTAAGAGAACATGAAATAGCCGGTTTTATAATACTTATGAGAGAGAATCAGAATTACGATTCATTAAACTATCATTTCTTTAACTCGCAAAATAATCCATTTCTTTATGTTGATAGAATAGCTATAAAAGAAGGTCACCGAAGACAAGGCCTAGGTCAAATGATTTATGAAAAGACTATTGAGATAGCTAATGATCTAAATATACCAACTTGTTGTGAAGTAAACACCATACCTAGAAATGATCCCTCTCTAGCATTTCATGATAGTTTTGGTTTTGTAGAGGTAGGTACAAAAGACTATGACGATCATAGTGTTGTATATCTAAAAAAGTCTTCTTAGGTTCTATCCTCTTTAAAGAAATTTACAAGCCCGACACCTGTAATAATCAGTAAGCATCCGATAAGCATTGTTGAGGTAATCATTTCATTTAGAAATATATTAGCCCACAACATGCCGGAAACAGGAACTATTAAGACTACAGTTGAGGCCTTAACGGGACCTACCCTCTTAATCAATATAACGTATCCCATATAGGCTAATCCAGTGCACATGAAACCTAATAGAAACACACTGAGAAGAACTTCATTTGCATGATTAAAATGCAACCCACTCTCTAAAAAGGTAAAAGGAAATACCAAGAAAGTAGCAACCAAAAGTGTCATAGATGCCAAATAGGTAGCATCTATAGTCTTAGTGGTGAAAATAAAATTAGAACTAAATGCGTAGAAGAAGGAAGCTACGAGACATAAAATAATTGCTAAAAGAGAAAAGTCTAAAGATTCATAACCTACAAATATTATTAGTCCGACCATTCCAATAAATATTCCAAGAAGTTGAGTCCAATTTGAAGCAAGTTTTAACCAGAGGCTGGCCACTATAAAGGCAAATAAAGGTGTTGTACCGTTAAGCACAGACATAGTTCCCGCATTAAGATCAATGGCCGCTCTGGAAAAGAGATAAAAAGGAACAGAGGCATTAATACAAGCGAGAAAGATTATGGAAGGGAAATCTTGTCTTATATTTTTAAAATGTTCTTTGGTTATAAAAAAAGGACTAAGTATTAAAGAGGCTATTAAAAGCCTTGAAAAGACCAATGTTATAGGACCAACTGCTGGTGCGGCAATTTTGATAAAGAGGAAAGAAGAACCCCATGCTACACCAATAGCAAAGATAAGAAACCAGTCTATAACCGTGTTTTTTTGCATTTATGAGTTTTTAATATACTTACTATAATTAGTAAGGGCGGTCTCCAATAATCGTCACTCTTTCTACTTTTCTTACATGAGGCCAATAATCAGAATTTGCATAATGCTGGCAAGCTCTGTTGTCCCAAAATGCAATTGAATTATCTTGCCACGCAAAACGACATTGATATTCGGGAATGGAGGCTTGCGAATAGAGAAAATTTAACATTTCTCTAGATTCTTCTTGGTCCCAATCTTTTATATACTGAGTAAAAGCAGCATTCACATAGATGACCTTACGTTTTGTATCTGGATGAGTTCTTATAACTGGATGTTCAGGCATTGGATATTGTTCATTAAAAGCTTTTATCTCTTCATCAGATTTACCTTCTTTAATAAGTCGGTTACGAAAGTTAGCAAAATCATGAACAGCGATTGCACCTTCAAGTTTTTCTTTCACTTCATCAGTTAGTCCATCATAAGCAGCATCCATATCAGCAAAAAGTGTATCGCCTCCATGCTGAGGTTTTTCAATCATTCTCAATACGGAACCCAAAGAAGGTTCCATTCTCCAAGTTACATCGGAATGCCAGGTATTTTCTCTACCTCTACTTTTTTCGTTATGAGTGATGACAAGAACTTCTGGAAAATTCTCTTTTTTTGGAGCAAATGGATGCACTTCCAGTTCTCCAAAATTTTTAGAGAAATCTATATGTTGCTCTGTTGAAATGTCCTGGTCCCTGAAAAAAATGACCTTGTAGGTCAATAATGCCTCATACAAGAGGGTTTTTGTTTCTTTATCAAGAGTTTTAGACAAGTCTATACCAAGTATTTCTCCGCCTATAGTTGGGCTAAGCCTATTTACAATGAAAGGTAGTTTTTTTTGTTCAAACTTTTCAGGAATAAAGTCATTCATATCTATCTCCCCTTTCATAATGATCAACAAGGTTTCTTATCTTGTCAATCTCAGGTGTTGATTTATTTCCTTTATACTTCACCCCATTAAAAGACCAAACAGGGTTCGGCCACGCATCATCATGTTTATAGCGAACTATAATATGAGTATGTAGCTGGGGTACAAGGTTACCTAAACTAGCAATATTCATCTTATCCGCATTATAGATCTCAGACATACCCTTCATAAGAAAATTGGATTCACTGAAGTAAAGGTCCTTTTGTTCAGAATTTAGCTGAAATATTTCTTTTATATTTGAGATTCTAGGAACTAATACGATCCAAGGAAAATTGGCAATATCCATAAGTAAGACACGACATAAGGGAAGTTCTCCTACAAGGAAAGTATCCTTTTCAAGTCTAGAGTCTAATTGAAAATGCAATTTATCTTAAGAAACATTGCGCTCTCTGCCTTCCCAATAAGGAGCTCTTAAATCCTTTCTCAGTATTTTTCCTGAAGGGTTTCGGGGTAGTTCATTTATGTGTTCAACTGTTTTAGGACATTTGTAGCCCGCAATTTGTGTTCTTACATATGAGATTACATCAGCTTCATCCAAAGGATCGCCTTCATTCTGAACAATAAACGCCTTTGTAGCTTCACCCCATTTATCATCAGGTATTCCGATCACAGCTGCGTCTGCTATTTGTGGGTGACTTAATAACGCATTTTCAACTTCTGCAGGATATATATTTTCCCCACCGGAAACTATCATATCTTTCACCCTATCATGTATGTATAAAAATCCTTCATCATCAAAATAACCGATGTCGCCAGAATAGAACCAACCGTCTTTAATAGATTCCTCTGTTGCTTCAGGACGGTTCCAATAACCTTTCATGTTGTTTAGAGACTTTATAATTACCTCTCCTACTTCACCTACCGGAACATCATTGTCATCTGCATCAACAACCCTCAGTCCAACATCTTTGCCAGCTTTACCACATGATCTCAACTTGCCTTTAGAAATATCATGATCTTCAGGATAAAGGAAGGTTATAGCTCCATTAGTCTCAGTTAATCCGTATACTTGCCAGAAATCACATTTCATCAATTCCATTGCCTTTATCAAGGTGTCATCTGTGATAGGAGACGCGCCATATATTACCGTCTTTAATGAAGAAAAATCAGTGTTCTCTGCCTCTGGATGCTGGACTAAAAATAGTATTACGGCTGGCACAAAAAGTGCGTGTTGAATTTTTTCTTGTTCTATTAAGGTAAGAATCAAAGTTGGATCTACCTCAGGAATAATAATATTCTTAGCTCCAGTTACCATCCCAGCCAGCCCCATATTTGTTCCTGCTACATGGAAAATCGGCATACAAACTAAATTCACTTCCCCTTCATCCATCTCTCTATACATCGAATCGTCATTCATAACGAAACAACTACTAAAGTTATCATTGGTAAGTTGAACTCCCTTAGGATGTCCTGTAGTACCGGAAGTATAAAGTTGTATTACGTCATCATTACCTTTACTTTCAAGCATAGGGTCTTCGTCATCCTGAGAATCTCTCCAGTCTATGTAGTCCTGCCACTCATCATGGTTTCCTCCAACTGTAATGATTTTCTTTACAGTAGGTATGTCATTCTTTATTTCTTCCACCAGTCCAAAAAATTCAGGCCCAACTAAAAGAACTTCGCTCTTTGAGTCATTAATAATATAGGCAACTTCTGGTGGGGCCAGTCTCCAATTTATTCCAACAGTAACTGTATTTGATTTAATAGTGCCATATAGAAATTCAAAGAAAAGATCCGAATTCTTGCCTAAAAATGCAACCCTACTATCTGGTTTGCAGTCTAAGTCTATTAGACCTTGGGCAACTTTATTTGCATATGAGTCTAACTCGCTGTAGGTTGTTTCATTATCTAAAAATTTATGAGCTATCATGTCTCCAGAATTAGAAACTCTCCACCTGAATAAATCAGCAATGGTTTTATCATAAGGTATATTCATAATCTTCTCCTAGACCCATCCAATAGGCTTTAGTCTATTTTGAACAAATTCTTCTGGAATGTCTTCAAGAATCGTCCCCATAGTGTCATTCCATCTATTAAGATAACCAAATAATGAAATTACTGAAACTATATCTATAATTTCAGATTTTGAATAATGCTTCTGTAAATCATCAAAATGCTCTTTAGTGGCTTGATTTGGAGTTTGTCCGGATGCAAAGGCGAGATTTAGAAGCGATTTTTCAGCTTCAGAATATTTATCACTTTCGGAGTATTTCAAAATATCAGAGATTTTATCTTCATGAACCCCAGCCCTTTCAGCACCGTGAGATGTATGAGCCTGGCAATATTTACAACCTGAAGAGAGGCTTGAAGCTAGTGCAATTAGCTGTTTAGTACCTATATCTATATCTTTTGACATAAAAATAGTCATAGCAAGATTGGAGAATGCTTTTAATAGTTCAGGTTTTTCAGCCATAGTTAAGTAAGCGTTTGGGAGATAACCCATTGAAGCTTCAACAGCATTAAAAATGTCTTGTAGTTCAGAAAAATGTTCTCTTTTGTCCCCACCTATGTATGTAATATCAGTTTCTTTCATTAGACCTCAAAATTTGTTTCTACAAGACAAAGATAAATTAGTTTGTTGATTGTTTCAACTGACAAAAGTATGCGGTAATCAGATTAATTATCTGATTTTATAAGTTCCAGCTCCTTAAATTCATGCTCTATTGAAAGTTCAATTAATTTCCTCCAAAGAGGTTCTGAAATTGACGGATTTAGGCCACATGACTCACCAAATTTAGTTACTTTAGAGATTACATCTTCTATTCTCTCCTCATCAACTATCAGCGATTCATCGTTTTTGACTAATGCAGCCATTTCGATACATTTTTGTCTTCTTGCCAATAATAATACTAATTCTTTGTCTAGAAGATCGATCTCTTCTCTTACTTCTTTCATTGTTATGGTCATCTTTTTCAAGGTTTTTTTTATTTCTATTATATCTCACATCAATTTATTCTTGCTCTGCAGATTTAATCAATATAAATTAAATTTATGGAAATTATCAAAGAACTAGAAGAATTACAGCCCGAGATGCAAAGTTGGAGAAGGGATTTTCATGCTCACCCTGAAATAGCCTTTGAAGAGCATAGAACAGCTAAAATAGTTGCAGAAAAATTGGAAAGTTTTGGAATTGAAGTTGAAACTGGTTTAGCTGGAACTGGAGTGGTAGGTACTTTAAAAAAAGGTACAGGAAATAGATCTATAGGACTCAGAGCTGACCTGGACGCATTGTTGATTAATGAGGCAAATGATTTTGAATATAAATCTAAAACTCCAGGAAAAATGCATGCTTGTGGTCATGATGGCCATACTACAATGTTACTAGGAGCTGCCAAGTATCTAGCTGAGAAAGGAGACTTTGATGGAACTATTACATTTATTTTTCAACCTGCAGAGGAAAATGAAGGTGGTGGAAAAGTCATGATTGATGATGGACTGTTTGATAAATATCCTGTGGAATCAGTATTTGGTATGCATAATATACCCGGAATGCCCGTAGGAACATTTGCCATGAAATCTGGACCTATAATGGCTTCTTTTGATATTTTTAATCTCAAGATTATTGGCAAAGGTGGTCATGCTGCAATGCCGCATACTGCTATTGATCCAATAATAATTGGGACGAAAATTGTAGACGCTTATCAATCAATCGTAAGTAGGTACATTGATCCTCAAGAGCCTGTAGTATTAAGTGTCACCCAATTTCATGGTGGTGATGCTTACAACATCATACCCAACGAGATTGAAATAAAAGGAACAGTCAGATGCTTTTCTTCTAAAGTCCAGGAGTCCATAGAAAGCCAAATGGAGCAGATTACATCATCAATATGTTCAGCGTACGGTGCTAATTATGAACTTGGATATGAAAGAAGATACCCTGCAACTATTAACACTGCTGAAGAAGTTACAATCTCCGAAAAGGTAGCAAAAAATATTTCTGGTGATGAAATGGTTCACACCTCTCCTACTCCTAGTATGGGATCTGAAGACTTTGCATTTATGCTCCAAGAAAGACCTGGAAGTTATATCTGGATTGGCAACGGCGATGGTGAAGGATCTTGCATGCTTCATAATCCGGGATATGATTTTAATGATGAAATACTACCTATAGGAGCTACTTATTGGGTGAATATGGCTGAGGAAATATTATCTCCGATAAAGTAAGTTAGTGGTCTTTTGTATTGAGAGAGTCATCCACTCCCTCTTGTGACATAAAATATATAAATAGAAAAAGAGCAATCACAGAAATTAAGTTGAAAATAAAGAAGCTGGGAAGAAAAGAAGGTACGATTTGCAAAGCTACATACCACCATCCAGACATGCCTAAATCATGAAATCTCCTTACTGCTATAGTTATTGACGGGATAATAGTCAATAAAATGCTCACTCCAAACCAAGACTGAAAGAATAATTCAACCAACTTAGTTTGATCGTTGTTCCTGATTTCATCAGTTGTTAAGACCATATTGAATTCTTCGATCTGAAAACTGAAAGTTAGCATGTATAAAAGAATACAGAACAGAAAAAACCACCAAAACTCTGATCTTGAAGCTCTTCCTGAAATATTAAAATAGTTCTTGAAAGCAGAGACTACAGCATCGAAAAAATTCATCAATTGACTCCATAAAGAGGAGAATTAGGATTATTTAATGAAGAGAATGGAAAGTATTTCAAAAATTACCTCGAGGTGGTGGTAGCCCGTAGGAGAATC
>CETW01192506.1_pt1 | contig 11079 bp, 12 predicted proteins | sample 361381 | NCBI WGS metagenome assembly CETW01 (sample SAMEA2620570, study PRJEB7988) | marine metagenome | isolation source: saline water (ENVO:00002010), including
TTACAAGGTGCTAGAAATACTACAGGATTGAGATTCTTCTTCCCATTTGTTAGGACTGGTGTTAATGCTTTAGACTTAGCTCAACAGCATACTCCTGTGTTAGCACGTTTTCATGGTAAGTGGAAAGACTTAATGAATCCTAACTTAGACCCTGCTTATATACTTAAAAAGTATGGTATTCAACCTAAAGATATTCCACAAGCTCAAGCCTTGATGAAAGGTAGAGTAGCTTCTGGGCAAATTATGGTTGGACTTGCTTCTATGATGGCGTTATCTGGTAACTTAACAGGATCACTACCTGCTGATAAAGAGACTAGAGATCTATGGAAAATGCAAGGGGTTAAACCTTTTTCATTTAAAGTAGGTGATACTTATATTTCTTATCAGAAGATGGAACCGTTTAATACTATATTAGGTATGGTAGCAAACGTGATGAACTACCAGCATGTATTAGGAGAAGATTTAAGAGATGATTTCCTAAACAAAGCAATCTTTATGGGATCTGCTGTTATAGTAGATAAATCCATGTTAGCTGGTGTCTCTGATCTTGCTGAAGTATTTAATGCTCAAACTGGTTCAGGTACATTAGGACGTACTTTTGCTAAGTTTGCAAGAGCACAATTCTTCCCTTATGCTGGTTTAAGTTCTCAGTTAGGTAGTATTATAGATGCTAACCAAAAAGAAGCTAATACTGTATGGGAAACTATATTCCAACGTGATGTGTTTGCTAAGAAATTCTTAGCTCCAAAGTATGATATCTTGAGTAAAGATAGGTCTGGAAAACCTTGGATGCCTTCAGATGGTAATCCAATGATGAAACTATTTAATACTATGAGTCCTTTCCCTATCTATTGGACAGATAAGGATGATTATGTCAAGATAGGTTTAAGAGGTATGAGTTTTAATATGCCTGAAATCTTAAGATCATGGAAAGGTGAGCAACTTACTTCTAGAGAAATATCTCAGTTACAACGTATTTTATCTCAAGGAGCTTTACGTTCTCGATTAGAAAAACTAATGAAACCTGGAGGAAAATGGGAGAAAAATTATCTCAGTTTCAAGAAGGAAGGTTTTATGAAACGAGATGGTGTTAATGTAACAGATCAAGGTTTTTATTTACAAGTCCGTAAGATTTTCTTAGATGAAAAGAAAAAAGCCCTTACTATAATGAGATCTCAAAGCCCAGAATTGTACGATAGAGTACAGTTAAGGCAGCTTAAAAAGAGAGAAGGTAAGGCAAACGATCAAGAAACTATATCTAGATTACTCGCTCTTCCAAAATAAGCACCGTCCTTATTAATACATTGATTATCAATGGCAGTCATAACTAAAAAAACATTTAATGCTGTAGGTAGTGGGGGTCAGTCATCAACGACTGTCTTCACTCCTGTCGGTATAGAACTGAATAACCAAGATGATTTAGATGTTTATGTTACTAAATCTAGTGCTGGAATCAGTGCTAATAATAATCTACGGATTAAACACTATAGACAGAGCACAGCTAGTAACTTAGATGCTACTCACGAACAAGTTAATGATACCACGGGTCTTTACTTTCCAGCATTGACCCATACAGGTGGTACAGAGACTTTAGAAAACTATACAATATCCACTGATAACGACACGATTACGTTTAATTCTGCTTTACCTACAGGTGCAGTAGTTTCAATAGAACGTAGAACTAGGGATAGTTCTAGTGCTTATACTAATTTTGCAGGTGGAAGTACAATTAGACATACAGATGTTAATAGAGCGTTTGATGAATCTAATTTCACAGCACAAGAAGCAAGGAATAAAGCATTTGACATAGAGAATAAAATATTTGGAACAGAAGCTACAAGTACAGCTTTCATTAACACTAATGAGATTGTTGATGATGCAATAGACGGCACTAAAATAGCAGATGATGTTATTAACTCAGAGCATTACGTAGCTCTTTCTATAGATACTGAGCATATTGCAAACGAAAATGTAACTACTGCTAAATTAGCAAATGATGCTGTTACGTCAGCAAAACTAGCAGACAATGCAGTTCTTACAGCTAACATTACAGACGCTAATGTAACAACTGCAAAGATAGCAGCTGATAACATTACAAGTGCGTTAATAGCTGACGATCAGATTAATTCTGAGCATTATGTAGATGGATCTATTGATACTGCACACTTTGCTGCAGGTGCTATAGATGCTACAGCTTTAGGATCTAATGCAGTTACAACAGCTAAGATTAATGCTGATGCTGTAACAGGTGCAAAGATAGCAGATGATGCTATTGATTCTGAGCATTTAGCAGCTGACTCTATAGATACAGAACACTATGCACCAGGGTCTGTAGATACTACAGCTCTTGCTAATGATGCTGTAACTAATGCTAAAATAGCTGATGATTCTATAGACTCCGAACATTATGTTGATGGAAGTATTGATACAGCCCATTTAGCAGCGGATGCGATTACTAATGCTCAAATAGCAGATAATGCAATAGATTCAGAACAATATGTAGATGGTTCTATTGATCACGTACATTTAGCAAATGATGTTATAGATGGAGATAATATACAGGACAATGCAGTCGGCTCTGAGCATATCACAGCTAATGCTGTTACTGATTCTGAGATAGCAACAGGTACTTTAGATAATAGATATTATACAGAAACTGAATTAGATGCTGGTCAACTAGATAATAGATACTACACAGAAACTGAGTCAGATGCTAGATACTTCAATATAAGTACTGGTGACACTATTAAAGATGGTGATACTTTCCCTGATAATGACACAACCATTGCTACTACAGCAGCTATCAATGATAGAATTATTGACCTTGTAGATGACGTTGGAGGTTTTGTACCAATAGCAAGCGAAACAAATTTTCCTACAGCTAACCCTGACGTAAACAATGGTAGTGGTACACTTGTATCTATCAAAGCAATAGGCAGTACACGAACACCAAGTGGCGGTACAGTTTCAATTTCTAATGGTGCTGGTTCTGGTAATACAGTTACAATTACAGGTTGTGGGTCTACAGTTCTTACAGCAGGTTATGGTGTAATAGTAGAAACCACCTCAACATTACATACATACGCATTTCATAGATTAGTACCAAAAGCAACGGAAGTTACAACTGTAGCTGCAAACGCAACTAACATTGCTGCTGCTGGAGCTAACACTACAAATATAAATACTGTAGCTGGTATTAGTTCAAACATTAATACAGTAGCTGGTATATCTAGCAACGTCACAACCGTGGCTGGTGTAGCATCTAATGTCACGACTGTAGCTGGTATTTCATCTGACGTTACTGCTGTTGCAGCAGACGCAACTGATATAGGTGCTGTAGCTGCTAAAGCAACAGAATTAGGAAGGCTAGGTACTGCTGATGCTGTAGCCGATATGAATACTTTGGGTACTACAGCAATCGTATCTGACATGGATACACTTGCAGACATCTCAAGCAATATAACGACAGTTGCAGGTATCTCAAGTGACGTAACAACTGTGGCAGGTATATCGTCTAATGTTACTTCTGTAGCAAACAATTCAAGCAATATCAATAGTGCAGTATCTAATGCAAGTAACATTAATTCTGCAGTAGCTAATGCAAGCAACATTAACTCTGCTGTATCTAACGCAAGTAATATAAATACAGTTGCAGGTGCTAACTCCAACATTACAACAGTTGCAGGTGCTAACAGTAATATAAGTACAGTTGCTGGTGCTATAGCTAACGTCAATACAACTGCAAGTAATATAAGTAATGTAAATAACTTTGCTGAAAAATATCAAATAGCTAGTTCTGATCCATCAACAGATGGTGGTGGTAATGCTCTTGCAGAAGGAGATTTATATTTTAATACTTCTGCTGACGAACTTAAAGTTTATAACGGTGGTTCTTGGCAAGGTGGTGTTACAGCTAGTGGTAACTTTGCTTCTACAACTGGTAATACATTTACTGGCAGTAACGTACATAATGACAACGTAAAGTCTATTTATGGTACAAGTTCTGATGGCTTAGAGATATTTCATAACGCTAGTGATTCTATAATTAATGATCAAGGTACAGGTAGTTTAAAACTCCAAACTGGTGGTTCTACGAAAATAGAAGTTACAAGCACAGGAACTTCTGTTACAGGTAATATTGTTGTATCAGGTAACGTAGATGGTCGTGATGTAGCTGCTGATGGTACTAAGTTAGATAGTATTGAAAGTTCAGCTAAGGATGACCAAACAGCAAGTGAAATTAAAACTTTACTTAATAGTGATGGAATCGTTAATGCACAAGTTGACGCAAGCGCAGCGATAGCAGGAACAAAGATTTCTCCTGATTTTGGTAGTCAAAATATAGTTACAACTGGTGCGGCAAACTCTAGTGGAATAACAATAACTGCTGCAACTCCAGTAATAAACTTTAATGACAGTGACTCCAATCCTGATTTTAGATTCCTAGTTAATTCAAACTCTTTTATTCTCGAAGACACGACAAATAGTGCTGAAAGATTTAAAATAGGTTCGAGTGGAACGGCTACTATATCTGGAAACTTAGACGTTGGTGCTGGTGTTGACGTAACAGGAAATATCACAGTATCAGGAACAGTTGATGGTATAGATATAGGAGATTTTCATACTCAAGCACAAAGTTATTTTAACAATAATAGTAGCGGTGTATTAACAAACGGAGTAACAGCAACGACCCAATCGGCAAGTGATAATTCTACAAAAGTAGCAACCACAGCCTATACAGACACAGCGATTTCAAACTTAGTTGATAGTTCTCCTAGTGCCTTAAATACACTTAATGAACTTGCAGCAGCACTCGGAGATGATGCTAATTTCTCAACGACAGTAACAAATAGCCTTGCCACTAAAGCACCATTAGCCAGCCCAACTTTCACTGGGACGGTAACGGCAGGAGTAACTAATCTTTCGGGAGAGTTAAGAGCAAACGGTAATGTAAAAATCACTAATGCTGGCCCAAAAATCTCACTTATTGATAGCGATAATGATGATGATTTTGAAATAAAGAATAATAATGGAGTACTTACTTTTAGAGATGCAACCGATGGTGTTGACAGATTAAAAATAGATTCTGCTGGCACTGTCTTTTTACCTGCTGGACCTCTTTACTTAGGAACAGCAGATAGCTCTTCGGGTCATATAAACGCATACGAAGCTATGACGTTTAATATTGATACTGATAATGATGATACAAATAGATATTTTGCTTTCTATACAAATGGTGCAAGTGGCTCTGGAACTGAGCTATTCAAGATTGAGGAAAATGGACAAGCAACCCTAACTGGCAACCTTGATGTAAGTTCTGGTGTCGATGTAACAGGGAATATCACAGTTACAGGAACAGTTGACGGTGTAGATATAGCTGCACTTAATACAACAGTCGGAAATATTACTACTGACGTTGTGTCTGACACCTCTCCACAACTAGGAGGACATTTAGATTTAAATGGTTTTGAAATTCAAACTACAAGTGGTAATCAGGGAATACAAATCAGACCTGATGGAACTGGAGATATAGTTTTACAAACCACAACTGGAGGGTCCACACAACTTTGTGGTATTGGCGGTGATGCTTATTTCCCTGGACATTCCACTAATATGGTGTGTTATTGGGATTATAGTCAGGCACAGTTAGAGTTCTGGGATGGAGTAAAAGCATCTTTCGGTTCGGGTGAAGATTTAGAAATATGGCATGACTCTGGTAATACCATTAACCAGATCAAAGGTAATAACGGCAAGATACTTCTTTCAACTAATGCCAATAATGATGATATAGAAATCACTCCACATGGTACTGGTGATGTCGTAATAGATGGCCTTAAGTACCCCCAAGCCGATGGCTCGTCAGGGCAATATTTGCAGACGAATGGGTCGGGGCAATTAAGTTGGGCAACCGTAGATTTAACCGCATTAAGTGCGAGCAATCTAACTTCTGGTACTGTCCCTGATGCTCGTTTTCCAGCAACATTACCTGCTGTTAGTGGTGCAAGCTTAACGAACTTACCTTCTCAGACTGATAATAATTTCACAACTACTCTTAAAAATAAACTTGATGGTATAGCGGCAAGTGCAACCAATGTCACTAACAATAACCAAATTTCAAACGGTGCAGGTTATACAACATATACCTCTAACCAAGCTACAAATACCAGTAGCAGCGTTACTTTTGCATCAGTTACCTCATCAGGTAACATAACGGCCTATTCTGACAAAAGATTAAAAACAGATATACATACCATTGATAATGCTCTTGAAATCGTAGGAAAATTACGTGGTGTTAATTATAAGTGGCTAAATAATGGGCAATCAGATGTTGGTGTTATTGCACAAGAAGTAGAAGCTGTAGTACCAGAAGTAGTTAAAGAAACTGATAATGGTACTAAGACAGTAGATTATGGAAGATTGGTTTGTGTCTTAATAGAATCAGTCAAGGAATTAACTGCCAAAGTAAATGAATTGGAGAATAAATAATGGGACTACAAAGCTCTGGAGCCATAAGTCTTAACGACATTCATATTGAAGCTGGTGGTTCGTCTGGATCTTATTGCACAATTAATGACTCAGATATAAGAGGTTTAATTAGTAAATCGTCTGGTGCACAGATGAGCTTTAGCGAATGGTATGGAGCGAGTAACGTAACTACAGAAGGGCCAAATTACGTTCAATGTATATCCCCTTGGCAGTCAGGTTGTACCGAGTATCACTTTGCTTCTCTTTATGTACAGTTTACAGGTGATTTCTTTCAATGGTGGGTGTGGGGCTCAACAGCTAATAACAGTATGACAAACCCCTCCACTTCCCAAACTTGGATAACATGGAGTGGCAGTACGGCTACGATGCACTACGGTAGATCAGGTACGGTTTCGGGTGGGTGGTATTACTTCGTCAGGAACAATGCAAACAACTATGTTAACTACCTGGGCGATCAGTGGGCCCAATATGCCGTTTATTCAATTTGGCGTAGTACTTCCTCCACTTATCCATTCTAAATTTTTAAAAAAAATATGACTATTAATTATACAATCAAATCAGTTGCAAAAGACAACATCGTTGTTGCTTACGAAGATAATCGTGAGGTAACAATTCCTGTTGCTACCTATGTCAATAAAGACTGGATTGAAGCTCAAATAAGAAACAGATTCAACGAAGTAGATGAAGGAACAGTCGATGATATTGCTGTTAAAGTAGGTGATACAGGAAGTATCCCTACTTTTCAAGAGAGCGAAGCTTTAATGAAGAAAGCAAATGATGAAGGTAAGGCTGCTTTTGATAGTGCTACTTTTGATTATAAATACATGAGAAGCAGGCTATATCCTTGGCAGGGAGATCAGTTAGGGGCTTTAGTTAAGGCAGTTATTACTGGAGATAAGACTGAACTAGAAGCTTTGAATACAGTAATTGAAAAAGTAAAAACAGATTACCCAAAAGATTCAAAAGCCTATACGCAAACAGAACTAGCAGAGGTTAGAACTAAAAGCCCTGCTAAAGATCATTACCCTCCTTACTCTCAACCTGGATTAAGTTATTCCTAATGGCTAGAAAAATAATAGACGCTTGTGGAGAAACCCTCGGTAAAGCTGGAACTCCCTAAAGAGTTACCAGTAATGAATATAGAGTTTAAACCTCCTACAGCTCGGATTCCAGGGTATGTACCTATGGTAATACCCCCGAGCGATTTGGAGGCTCCTGAAGGGGTAGAAAAGGAGACTACGGAAGAGCCACCTCCCCCACCTAAAATGCAGATACCTGTATTAGATATACAGATGCCGTTACCTACTGCTGAAGTAGTAGCAACTGCTACCTATGCAGCTGTAGCTGCTGTAGCAACTACCACATTAGCAACACCATTCTTTGATCAAATAAAGAAGAAACTAACTAAATTCCTACAAGGTAAGATTGATAAATGGAAGGAAAAACGGAAGAAAAAAAAGGACTCCTCGGAAAGCTAAAAGATGCTGCAGAGGATCAAGAACACCAAATCCAGATTCTTGGTACATTTGTCAGACTTGGCGTAGTAGTTTGGTCTGGATTTATCATAACCATGAATTATGTTGAGTTGCCTATGATTAAGAAAGCAGGTAATTCTGATATAACCTTTGTCGCCAGTGTCTTTACAGGAGCACTAGCCACTTTTGGCCTGTCTACTGGCAATACGAAAGACAAAGGTACAGTAAACTGTCCAATGGCTAAGAAAAAGGAAGAATGAAGAAATGGTTAATAACGCTGTTACTGCTATCACCAACTGCTGTAAAAGCAGAATTAGTAACTCCCAACTTTACACAAGGGAGTATGAATTCCACTACGACAACGACCCAAGAGATTGTAGAAGAAATAACTACAACAACCTATGGGTCTGCATTAAGCAAATGGACTGGGGAAAATATAACCCATACATCAGCCTCATCAGGAGGTATAGCCGACTCAGATTCGATATTCACCTTACACACAGCTGGAGATCCCTTCGAGTTAGAGGTGGTAACAAGAGCAGCCAGTCAGGTACTGTCAGTAACAGAAATAGAAAGAGAAATCGACACTACTTCTACTACGGTATCCTTATCAGTCTTCTCTCAATAACACCAGCTAGAGCTGAAACAGATAATGTAGCTAATCCAGTTGCAGCTGCGACAGGTAATGTAACTAATCAGGCGGTGCAATTCCAGAATAATGGAGCACCGTCTAGACAGCATTACGGTCCTAATATAAGCTGTAATGGGGCTACAATGACATTCTCTCCATTCTATATGGGGAATCATACGAAACCTTGGGATATAGATGAAGATGGGATGAGACCTTCTAGCTATACTATGGCAGAGAACTGGGGTGGTCAAATTAACTTTATGGTACCTTTAGACCGTGAAGGTCTTAACAGATGTCTGTCAATAGCAGCTAGACAGGAAGAGAAGATGCGTCTTGATTATGAGTTAGTTAGGGTATTGAAATGTGCAGAGCTGCAGAAGAAAGGGTTTATGTTAAAACCTAATACTCGTGTTTCAGATATGTGTAAAGATGTAATACCTATAGCTAAGTACGAGAAAGATAAAGAAGAATCTCTTAAAGAGTATTTTAAAGAAAAATGTACTCCTGTAAAAGGTTTTAAATTACCTTGGAAAGAGCAAGAGTACGAATGTAAAACTACTAAAATCAACATGACATACGCTAACAAAAGTGCAAAAGAGATTTTAGCTGAAAAAGAAGCAGCTAAAAAAGCAACTAAAAAATCCACTAAAACTACTAAAGAATAATGATCGTATTAATTAAGCCTATCCTTTTCGCCTTTTTAAAGTCCAAAGCAGTTAAACAACTTATTGTTGATTTGCTAGAAGGCTTGGCAAAATCCACAGATAACACACTTGATGATCAAGCTGTGGCACTTGTTAAAAAGAACTTATTACCTGAATAACATGGGACGTAAAACTGGAACAGTCAAAGCTACATGGCCTCCTCATAAGAGACCATTACCTTCAGATGTATATGGCCCTTTACCTAACCCTAAGATAAACTGGGCTAAACGTAAAATGAACAGCGTAAACGACGACAAAGCATAATGACTAAAGCTAGAGCAACAGAACAGCAGTTCAATGAGCTGCATAATTTAATTACAGAAGAGTTTCTAGTACGAATAAAAGCTGGTGAAGCCACTACTGCAGACCTTAAAGCAGCAGCTGATTGGCTGTATAAGAATGATATCACAGGCATAGCATTAGATGGATCTCCTCTTGGTGCTCTAGCTGATCTAATGCCCAAGGTTGATTTTGATGCAGTACAACGAGCAGTAACACGCTAATGGCCCCTAAGAAACTCCCGCTTTCTAAGCTCAAAAAGAGCGCACGTAACTACCGTAAGAATCCTTTGTCTAGAATAAAGAAAAATTCAGCACAAAGGAGGAGGAATAAGCTCAAGATCAATAAACTATACCGTGCTGAACTAAATAGAGCTAGGCGTAAAGCTGGTGCTTACGGTAAAGGCGGTAAAGATTTCTCACATACTAAATCTGGAAAGTTAGTTAGAGAGAATCCTTCTGAAAACCGAGCGAGAAACCGTGGTAGGAAATGACACCAGTACTTCCAACATCTGAACACTACTTACAAAACCTTATAGTTATGACCTCATCTGATGCAAAACGTCTATGGAGAAAATCTATTAAGGAAGCAAACAATTATGAATGTATTTATTGTGGAGAAAAACATTATGAACATGATCTTACCATTGACCATGTACATCCCAGAACAATGGGAGGTAATGATATTACTTGCAACTGCGTTCCCGCATGTAGGTCGTGTAATCAGAGCAAAGGAAGTCAAAACTGGTTAACTTGGTTTAGGGATAACTTCCCTCCAAACCATATTAGAGAATCGCTGATCCTTAACTGGATACAATAACACTGTAAGGTACCTATAAGCCCCTACAAGGGGGCTTAAGTACCCTTTATATACATATGCCTAGAAAGAAAAAACAAGCACCCTTAGAGGAGCAATTAAAGAAAGATTTCCGTTTATTCCTAACGGCCATCTGGACGCATTTAGCGTTACCTGCACCTACCAGGGCACAGCTTTGTATAGCAGAATACTTACAACATGGACCAAAGAGACTCCAAATTCAAGCTTTTCGAGGTGTTGGTAAATCTTGGATTACTGCAGCTTTTGTTCTTTGGACGTTATATAACGATCCGAATAAGAAAATCATGGTTGTTTCGGCTTCTAAGGATAGAGCTGACTCATTTTCAATCTTCTGCCAAAGACTAATCCTTGAAGTACCGTGGATGTCCCACTTAAGACCAAAGAATGATGACCAAAGGTGGTCTAGAGTGTCTTTTGATGTGGGCACCGCTGCACCTCACCAAGCACCTAGCGTTAAATCAGTCGGTATTACGGGACAATTAACTGGATCTCGTGCAGATTTGATGGTTTTAGACGATGTAGAGGTGCCAAACAACAGTATGACCGAACTACAACGTGAAAAACTTCTTCAATTGGTTACTGAGTGCGAGTCTATTCTTACTCCTAAGCCTGATTCTCGTATCATGTTCCTTGGAACTCCTCAGACTACTTTTACCGTCTATAATAA
>CETW01054238.1_pt1 | contig 11006 bp, 8 predicted proteins | sample 361381 | NCBI WGS metagenome assembly CETW01 (sample SAMEA2620570, study PRJEB7988) | marine metagenome | isolation source: saline water (ENVO:00002010), including
GTAACTGTTCCACCTGCTGTGATGTCATCAGCAGCGTTGATATCATCTGTAGATGTAATCTGTTCTGCTTGTAATGTCTGTGTGACTGTAGCGTTCTGTTGTACTACTAATGTATTAGCAGTAAGTGTTGCACCTGAGAATACAAGTGATGAACTGTCTTGTAGTTCTCCGTTTGCACCTGCAAAGGTAACTCTAGTTTCTGTTAGGTCAGAAATCTTGGCACTACCTGCAACCAATCCAGTTGAGAACGTACCAACACCTGATGCTACTACGTTACCAGCAAAACTCGAATCACCAGTAACATCAAAGACTCTGCCTGATGTATTCTGTGCGATGCCGATTCCCATCCTATCAACAGCATATGAATCGGTGTGATCGTATGATATGAGACCAAACTTCTTCCATGGTTGAGTTGGATCAGAAGTTCTTACCCATCCTAAGTATCCACCAGCATCAAACGTTGTATTGATTATTATCTTATCAACAGATGATGTAGGTGCTGTCTGGTTAGAACCATTGACACCAACGATAACACTATTACCTACGTTACCTGATCTATTACCCTTGAGTTCAATATCAACCACCTCAGTGTTACCCAAACTATAGAAGTTAGAGTTGACTGATAGTTCATCTAAGGTTAGAGTGCTTGGTAGTGCTGATGCTGAACTACTATCAAATTCAGTAATTGTTGACTTCTCCTCACCAGTGATAGCATCAATTTTCTTTCTACCAACGTAGAACTCACCCTTATCATTCATTCCAGAGTACACAATGGTACCACCTCTGGATGTAGTTGCCTGTGCTAACAACTGTTCATCATCATTCAATACTCGTGTCTGAGTTTGAGGAAGTGATGTCGAGTAGTTACCTGGACCGAAACCAATATATTCAAACGTATGACCTGATGCTCTGATCGTACTATGACGTCTTGCTTCTACAGGTAATACTTTGATCTTCACCGCAGCAGCAAAGCGTGGGTGTGATGTGGCATTCGTACCTAGTGCACCCCTTGCAATAGATGTGGTAGCATTACTTGTGATACGAACTATCTCATTCTCAATCTGTAGATAGTCTCCTCTTCTGAGTTTGTCGTGATTATATACAGATAGACTGGTAGTTGTGGTAGTAAGACCAGATGTTAGGTTGGTTGTAGTACCACCATAGATTGATATTGCTCTATTCTTACCTTTTAGTCCTATTCCATTACCATGACCAATACCACCTGATGTATATGATGGAGATGAACCAGCATCGATAAGAACTGATAGTGATGAACCATATCCTATTCTATCTTGTATAGGATATGTTCCATTATAAATTGCTGCACCACCAGTGATACCAGATAATACTATCTGATCTCCACGTCTTAGTCCTATGTCTCTATGTAATGTAACTGTAGCGATACCACTTATGGTATCATGAACAATATTGTTTACTGCTGTGGCAACACCAACGTGGTACATGTATCCGCCAGTGGATCCAACAGATATGTTACTTTGACTGTATGTTACTTTATTAGGGTCAGTTACAGCACTGATTCTATGTAATCCATTATAACTATCACTTCCCACACCAACTATTTGTACAACATCACCGACATTGTTATCAATAGCAGAGACTGTTACCTGACAGTCAGCACCTGGTGTAATGAAGGGAACTCCCTTCACTGTCAGCACATCTCCTACGCTATAACCTGTACCATGATCTACTAAGTCAACTGCTGTAATGGTTGCAGCCGCAGCGACAGTAACGTCAGCAGTTGCTCCTTTACCAGTACCACCAACTAGATCCACACTGAAGTAGAATTCAGCTGAACCTGAGTTAGTACCGTACTGTGTACCACCAGTTATGTTACCAACACTCAGTATACTATTAAAACCATGGTCGACTTCGGTGAATATTGATGCATCTGATCCGCTAACGCTGCTGGCGGTTAGTCCTATACCAACACCTGTGTCCTCTATTATATTAAGACTGGTCTCTTTTGTTATACTATGAGCAGGATCACTACCTTCTACCTGACCTATTGTACCTCTAAGTGCATATGACTTAGTGGGTTCTGGATCATCAACTGGGTTATCTAAACTTACTACTGGTTTTAGGTCATTGACATTCTGTGGGAATCTATTTGCTCCGATGTCAAATGGTGAAACCTCTGGTATATTATTGTAAGATAATAAAGTAAGATTGTATATACCGTCTTGACTTCCCTGTACATGCTCCTGAACAACCTCATGGTTGAATATCTGATAAGCATTACCATATTCTTTCCTTACAAAATAAGGAGAGAATGTTCTACCTGAACCAACAATATTATTGTTATGTAAAGTATAAGGAATACCTGTGGTGATTGTTGACATTCCACCAGGATTAGTTCCTATACCAATACTAAATGTCTTCTTATCATTGATTGATAAGACTTCAAATATACCATTATATCCTAAGTTTGCTGTTCCAGATGTATTGTTTGTTGACCTGACTCTGTTGACTTGGATAGTCTGTCCTCTCTTCAATCTGTGAGGGAACTTTGTAGTTACAATACCAACATTACTACTCCATGATGCATGAATAATGTTAGTGTCAGTTCTTAGATCAAGATCATTATTGAGGTTGACATTATCATTCTGGAACTTCTCATCATCGATAACTGTTCCACTGTCCTGTATAACGTAACCATTCTGTGGAGGAGATGCGTTAGTTGCACCCTCAGGTATAATATACTGTGCTCTGTATATTCTTTCTATATCTCTTCTATTATCTACCTTTCTCTTGATGAATGTATTTGTAGTCTCAGGAGTTATGTTTGACTGGTTCTGAGTAATAAAGGTATGAAGTTCATTACCAGAGTTCACATTCAAATGCCAACCAGTCTCATCCCATTGTAGTGGGTGACCTGGATCGCCAGGTAACTTAGTAGCAACGTCAGAAATAACAGTTATGTTACCACCCAAGTTGTTGAGTCCTGTTATAGCATTATTTGCTAGTGCGTTATTCTTGGTTGATGCAATCTTTATCTGATTAGGATTCAGTGCAGCTGTTATAGCATAATATACTTTCTTATGTTCTATACCATCAGGAAGTGATCCTGTGTCAGAATAGAATTGTACTGACTCACCTTGGAATAGATTATGATCTGCTTGTAGTGTTAGAACGTTACTTGTTATACTATTGATACCTGATGTTCTACCAACAAAATGCTCCTTCTTACCAGAAGGTCCTACACCAGTAGGAACTGTCATCAACACGTTTGCTGTTGATGTAATACCTGCGATAGTAAGACTCAATGTCTCATCTACCTTGTTACCTACAGTATAGATTGAAGTCTTATCAGTAGGAACTGTGTCCTTGTTCTTATAACCTCTGATGTATAACTTATTACTTGATGCTCCAACGGTGTCTTCTACGTCTATCTTCAACCAGTTGAAGTTTATCTCATTTGTATAGTTCTTCTGTGCTGGTACAATACCTGTAATGAATCCTTTGTCGTCCTTATTGAACGCATCAAATTTGAATCCATCAGCTCCTAATGCTTTCTCTCCAAAGTTTGAGTTAGAGTTAGTAATAGATGAGTCACCACCTGACTCACAAATAAAGTGCTTACCACAACCTACAGCGAATGTAGATACTAATTGTAGCACAGCATCGTTAGATGCCTTGATGTGGAAACTTTCGTGAGATGGTTTGTGTATAGCAAATGCGTCAGTGTGTAATGTAGATGAATCTCCCAGTGCTGTCTGGTCTTTATACGTTCCAGATGCTGAGTCATACTTTACAAATGCTGTATCATCCTTGTTTAGTGATACACCAGTGAACTGAGCAGCAACCATGGATTTGAATCCAGATGCTTTTGCACCATCAGCCCAGAGACCGTTCATACCGAATACGGATCTGACTGAGCAGTTGAAGATATATGGAGAAGATGACGCTACTGTGTCACTCTCGATAGTAGCTGTCGGTGACAGCCCAGACAAGTTTGGTGTTGCTGTTGATGCAGGTGCACTTGTTACACTATAAGTGAACAACGTATCACTCAGCACCTGAGTAACAATATGAACACCATCATACTCTGTACCGTTGACATTACCTGAACCGGCTACGCCCTTGATTATAACGGGAGTACCCACGTTGTAGTCATGAGGTTCTGCTGTTACAACAGAAACAACTGTGGTAGCAGTGGATGATGATGGGTTTACACCTGAATATATGTCCTCAATCTCAATAGCACCGATCTGTGATAATTCACCAACAATTCTTGATTCGTCTGTTACCTTCTCAAAGTCTGAGTTGCTAGGATATGATGGTATAGCACGACCAGAACTGTTACCAAATGCTAGAGTCAACTTAGCATAGTACATGTCGAGGTCAGTAATACCCTTACCTGTGACTATATTCTTACCGTCAGCGAACTCAAATGCAGTTAGTTTATGATGTGAATAGTTTGGTTGATATACTGATGTGGTATAGTCTTTGTAGATTCTATCAGCAGGGTCACCATCAAATATAGTTACTTCTCTAAAGTAGCAACCACCAGTTACACGGAAGATTGCACTAGAATATATGTTAGCATTAGCAGGGTCTGGTACAAACTTAGGTCTTACCTTAGTCTTTCTAAGATCCATACCAACGATGGATGTACCACGAGGTAGTATGACACCACCATGTATAGAGTTGAACTGGTATAGTACGTTGTTAGCGTTCTGTACGTCAAACTCTGTACCAATGGAGAACTCATTTATTGCTTGGTTAGATCCATTGATATCAGTAACTGCACCAGCAGTATTGATTTGATATCCTGGTCTATTATCAATATAATGAATACCTGGTGCTACTACAATAGTAGTCTTATCAAACTTATCGTTATCTTTACCTAACTGATAAGAAAATCTAGCAGATTCTAGTAGTGCCCTCTGTATTGTTTTGAAGGGTCTAGTTCTAGAATTACCTGTGTTACTTATATCATCAGTCGCATCTAATTCCTCAGGATTAACGTATAGAACATTACCCTGTATATTTTTTAGAAAATTTTCAAGTCTACTTAACGGCATTACCTATAAATCCTGACACCAATTCCTCAACCTATTTAGCAGCCATCGTCATTGTATTTTGTATGCAATAGTAAAAACTCTAATTCCTCTTGATCTAAGTCGTCGTCTTTCTTTTCTTTTTCCTTGGCTTTAGGTTTGGTCATCGCATTGTGAGTTTTTTTATAAGTGGTATCAAATCTCCTTCTACCTTTGATACTACATTATCTATAACATTTACATCTAGGTGCATAAATGGGGGTACTATACCCAATACTCTTAGGAGTCCATCAACAAATAAAGCAAGTGCAGTAAACCCTAAGATCATACTGATAACAGTAGCATCTCGGTTATGTTTTGCCATTGATGCTTCATCAATTCTACGTGCTTCCTCTACAGCACCTAAAATTAGAGCATCAACTTCTGCTTTTGTATAGTAAGAACTCTCCAACTTGATGTTTATCACATCAGTCGTTGGTAAATTCTTGACAAATTTCTTTATCATTGTCCTATAGTGTTGTTATATGTATTTGACTTCTATCTCGTCGTCAATCTTTTTTGCGGTTTCTGTGATTTTCCACACACGCATGAAGTCATCTGTATTGTCGCATTCAATGTGCTTCACGCAACCATCTGAACCGAATACTCGGAACGATGCCCTAGGTATATTAATTTCTATTGCACTCACGTATTCGTCAGTAAACATGGTAGTAATTAGTATTTTACCTATTATAGCACTAAGCCTTGCTATTGCAAATAATCATGTATGATCCCTTGATAGGTCCACTGGCAGCATTTTTTACAGTTGCTTTACGCCCATAGTGTATATTCTCAACGTATAGTTCTTGGAACGTACCATGTGGGGTAATCAATATAGAAAGAGTGTCAAGGTTTATCTTATTATTCCATGCTTTAGGGAATTCTATAACCCCATCTGCTGGAATATCACCTTTTACTCTGACTGCACCTTGTATTTTCATTAGTGGTTCCTCCTATTCAAATGCATCTGTATTACGACCACTGAAATTCCCTTCATAGTTGCCATCCTCTGGATTTATTTCTTCACCATCCATTAGATTGGCGATAAGAAAATACCAACCTTGAATCTGACCTCCAGCAGCATTTCTAACAACAGCCTTTCTTCCGTACTGTATAGACTCAACATATAATTGCTGATAAGTCTTATATGGTGTTAATAGTATATTGATAGAATTAGTCTTAATCTTGTTTGCCCATGCTTTTGGGAATTCTATAATACCATCAGGAGATAACCTTCCTTTTGTTCTCAAAGCTAGTTGCTTGTCCATTTTATTCCTTTGAATATTTTTGTCTTACTATTTATGACCTAGCGTACTCTTTTACTATATCACGGTTTTTGTATTTTGTCCAGTATCGTAGTTAGAATCCTTAAGATTTCTATCTTTATCAGTAGGATCTAATCTGTAGTTTATATCAGGATAATCTTCCCATGTTTCACCCACATACTCCACAGTGAGTGGGTTTATGTCATTTCTCTCAGCATATACATGGTAGAAACAATCAATATCTGAATCAGATTCTAATACAATTTTCTCACTATCAAATGTCTTGACATAAATGTCTTCTTGCTTCCCAATAGGTTGTAGTTGCACTGTAATACTATCTTCATACACCAAATTTTTCCAGTAATCTGGTAATTCAATAGTATTAGAATCTTTCAATCTGCCTCTATGATATATTGCTACCTCAGGTCCTTCAATACATGCATATCTCAATCGGTATCCTTCTTTAGTGGGGTGTTTTATATCAAAAGATTTACCTTTTGCATCAGCAGTGCTAAATCTAGAAGCAAGTCTTCCTTTGTTACCACAATCTACAGCACCTGTGACATATACATCTCCATCAATATAGACTGCATTTACTGCTTTCTCGCCATTTATCTCTACATCACCTTCTACTTGCAACGCTCTACCAGATACGCCAGGTGCAAAACCCCCTAGATCAGTACCTATATTGAGTGTTCCTTTTGCAAAACCACCTTTATGTCTGCCTATGAACGCAGGTCCTGATGCAGCAAGAGTGCCAGTAAATGGTTTGTCACCATCTAATGTATCTACTGATTGATCGACATGAGGTTCAGGACCTATGACAATCTTACCTGAGTGAATGTCTGGTATGTTCATTCTTGATATTTACTAATGAGTGCTTTGAGTGTAGGTGGTATTATCTTAGAGTTGTTCTCGTGTACATGAACAAATCCTCCTTGAAGGATATGTGCAGCACCAGATTTTGCTATAAGATTTTGTGTTGCCACCACTCGAACATTTACATGTCCTTTTATTTTAGCAGTTTTCTTTGCTTCTGCATAGAAGTCCTGCTGTGCTGTCAATTTTATGTTACCCTCAACAGCATCCCTTGCTGTCATAACAATTTTCTTGGCATTGACATTGAATTCACCGCCACATTCTATATTGAAGTCACCATCTACCTTTATATTCAGAGGTCCTGTGCCTGACTGAACAATATTAGAACCAGGATTCTCTGTCTCCTCTCCTAATTTAGATCGCAGTTCCCAACCACCATCATCAAAGAGTCTGAGTGTGGCATCTGAACCAGCTTTTATCTGTATGTCAGCTTTTCTGACTACATGGAGATCTTCTTCACCTATTCTAATCTGTCCGTCTTCGGGATGATTTAAAATATACGGAGGAAACTTAGACATTATGAACCTCTAGGACAGTCAACAACTGTGAGTATTTGAGACTCAGGTACGACTGGATCACTGTACTCGGTTACAGGAACGAAGGTAGTAATAGGTCTCACCACTGCACCATAACCAGTTTTGCTATTTATTTTCAGTTGTGGTAGATTTTGACCCAATGTACATTTTCCTGTTGCTCCTGTTATTCTACCATTTTCTATTGTAGGTGTAAACACACATCCTTCTGGTGTTGTTATAGTATCACCTGGCTGATAGTCTGTACCTGTACTTACTATATCAAGTTCTACTATCTCACCCACAACCTGCTCTCCGTCACTTCCGCCACCAAGATAACCGTCACCAGGATTTGTTATAACAACATTCTCCATGACACCATCTCTTATAATTGGTACAGCAGTAGCACCCATTCCATTTCTACAGTTGTCAATGAAGGTCACATAAGGTACATCATCGAACCCTAAACCTAGTTTCTCCATCTTGACACCTACTATAGAACCAGTATTGTTGACAACTGCTTTTGCAAATGCACCAATACCACCTCCACCAAATATCTGTACACTAGGAGGATTACATGTCTCAGGGTCATATGGATTACAAGGACCTGCTAACTGCTCCATCTCACTGATAGAACCATCAGAATCTCCAGTCAAGCCAGGGAACATACCACCTACCAGTCCATCTATACCAGAGTCTATCTTACCAAGAAGACTTGTCATTCCCACCATCTTCTGGAAGTCTAAAGCATCTTTACTCTCAGGTCCTTCGTTCAAGATCCAATCACTTATGTCTGGATCACAATCAGATCCCTCACACTGTAGTAAGTTGAGTAACTCTTGGATACCATCGAATGCCTTACCCATCATATCTGAGAAACTTGGGATAGAAATACCAGTTAGACCTCTCATCATAGTAAGAAAAGGTGCTATTCCTTTCTTTATCTTATCAAGAATGTTGGAGAATAGTCCTGAAAGAAATGACTCAGCAGCACATAACGGGAAGTTTAGTAGTTTACCAAGAAGAGATTTGATAAACTTAGATATAGTATCCTTCAAACCTTTCATCAAATTCTGCAATAGACAGTAGATACCATCCTTTGCTTCCTCTATACCTAGTTGCTTAGATAGAAAATTAGGATCTAAAAAGTCAATCTTATCTTCTATGGCTGCGTCAATCTCTTTGAATAACTCGGTTCTTGCTCTACTGATTACACCAGATAGACTCCCTGCCATCTTCTGTGCTGCTCTATCAACCAGTTTGTCTACGTTTACGAGTGTATTCAATACAGGATCTATGTACCCATCCTTTACTTTCTCTAGTTTTTGTATTGTCTTCATCAAATTCTTCAATGCCTTTGATGCATCACCCATCTCAATTTTGGGTATAGTACACTCAGTTGCCTTTGTGAGTGTTATCTTTTCGTTGTTCTGTTGTTTACCAATAGTTTCGCTATCCTCTCCACCACCATCTATAATATTATCATTATTATCTGGTATACCACCTATGTCAGTTCCATTCTTACTAAGTTTTGTAGTCGTTCCTAGTTTAAGTATAGGATCTACCGAGATAGGTTGGAATCCAGAAGTTGAACTTGATATAACATCATCCCAACTCTTTATGTTTTCAATGTTCTTATGTGCATATAATGAACCAATAACAATCGGTTGTTGAGCTTCTATACCATCAAGAAAGAAACCCACTACAGTTTCTCCACCCTGTAGTGTGTTACTTACTCCATAATGGTTGTTACCAGAACCCATCGTGGCTGGCATTAGAAAATGCGACCACGGTAATTCGTTATCCACTATGTCCTTAGTAGCAGGATGCTTTCCTAGGATTCTTATTTTTGCTCTATAACCGTAGTCATTTGATTGCTTATGATCATCTTTTCTCCACCATTTGTCAGCAACTACTTGTCCGACAAACCAGTAGAATCCATCATGCCCAAAATGACTACTCGTTATGGATTCTTGTTCAATCATTAGTCGTCATACACCAGACATTCAGGTTCATCAGGGTGTACATCACAGAATACCTCTAAAACATTAGGGTCATGGTGATCTCCTGCTTCAATTTCATCTTTATGATGCTCTGCATACTCTTCAAGATCATGAAGTTCATCTTCTATGTGATGTCTCATTGGTTCGGATGTCTTAGGATCAGCAAGGATCTCTTTGTCTTTAGCAATGTGGTCTTCGATTGATTTCATTATTCCTCGTATGGGGTATAGGATTGTCTTACGAGTGTAAGACCTGTAAAATCTCCTTGTGGATTGCCAAACTCATGTGACAATTTCACAATGAGGTATTTACCAGAATTAGGTGTTTTTCCTCCACTCTCTTCGCCAGTATTTATGTTTGGAAAATCAAACTTCAAGATCATTCCAACCTCTAATTTGAGATTCATGGGAATTGTAACATCAACCAATTGTGAATACAATGACTGATATCTGGCAGCAGCATGTGATTGTCTCCAAGTCACTGCTTCGCTAAGTTTTTTGAGTTCCTTTCCTTCAGCAGCAGTAGATCCTAAGTCAAGAACAGATAATAAGCGACGAGACGGAGCCTCATCAACTGTGCTTGCTACATCTCCTGTCGTGTCAGATTTGTACTCATGGAAGTCAACAGTCCTAGTCATTATATTATACACTATATTTGATGCTTTGTACTGTCCCATTCTCAATTTCTTAATAAGATCATGATTCTCCTTGAACTGAGGTATATTACTAAAGGTGAATGGATCAGCGTTCATAGCGTCTTTGAATGCCATTTGTTTATATTTTGGAAACTCAGATTCCTTCTCTAAACATGTCTTGATAGACTCAAAAATATATCCTCTGAGTTCACTCTCGTGGAACAAGAACCCTGCAAAACCTGACGAGGGATCTTCTTTACCTTCTGACTTCAGAGATTTAGATGCCAGTTTATTAATGAGGTTCATAGGTCTGACAAAATTACCACAGAAACTGTAGGAATTATCAGTATCCTCAACCATCAGTCTATCTACAGCAACTTTCAATACATCTGTCAGTATTGACTTTATACTATCACTTAGTTTATTATCATATCTCTTTATAACTCTTGTGGTATGATTACTAAGTGATGTTTTTGTTACACAAGTGAGAGTAAATAATTCTCTTTTATTTTGTCTAATATTGTTTGATATGTTGACAATAATCAACTCGTTATTCTTATCTTGAGTGAATGAGAAAGGTTCAGTTCCCTCTTCTTCTCCTCTACTAGCATGATTTATAGACAATTCCACTGTCATACCACTTCTTATTCCGT
>CETW01174383.1_pt1 | contig 10996 bp, 7 predicted proteins | sample 361381 | NCBI WGS metagenome assembly CETW01 (sample SAMEA2620570, study PRJEB7988) | marine metagenome | isolation source: saline water (ENVO:00002010), including
AGGTATAATTCCATCTGAATCACTATCCTGCATGTCATATTTACAATGCCATGCATCACCCCCTAGATCAATAATATTTGCGGTATTTGACGATATGGTTGCTATCGGGCTCTGGATAGGTTCGTTTGTTCTTAAGGTTACTGTTATTTCATGTCCAACCGTTGCAAGTGTCGTATCAGAAAAGTTCGATCTGTACGAGACATATGTTATGGAGGGTGATGTTTCTTCGATCGTTAATTGGGTTGTACTTTCAGTTCCTATTGTTTCATTCCCTGGCACATCATAAATATTGGCTCTGATCGTGATCGTTTGTTCTTCTGCATATCCAGTGATAGAACGAACTTGTTCACCAGGAATAGACATGGTCTTAGTCAAACCTACCTCACCTGACTCAACAAACTCATGGCTACCTAATATCTCATATGCATTTGCTCCAATTTTTGCATAGATCTGAACTCTTCCACTATCTAATGTCGTATCGCTTGCAATTGGTACAATGACATCCATACCAGTGTTAGTCGAGTTCCAAAATAACGAAACATTATTACCGCCCGTACTAACAGCATCACCTACCGTAAAATCAGGTGGGGAAGTATCATCAAAAATGATATAACTATTGTTTGTTGTCGCAATGACCGTATCCCCTTGGTTGCCAGATGAATCAAAATATATAATTTCAAACTGAACCATACCTTCTTGATCTGAGCTAGTAAATGGATAATCATGAGTTATGACACTAGAACTGACCCAATTCTCTGTAACCGAGATACTATTTAAAGTATATTGGAGATCTAATAGGCCTTCGGAGGCATTAATTGTTAGTGTGCCTTGCTCTCCTGGTTTCGCCCAATATTGATTCCAAATATTATTAGTACTGAATTCAACTACATCAAGAATGGGTTTTGTTCTATCAAAAATAACCTGACTGCCATCAGAGGTGGAACTAGTACCATCTGCAGGATTGCCTCTTATGTCTGTATATGATGATATTTGGAATTGAACATTCCCTTCAACATCAGATTCGGTCATTATATACGTTGCAATCCAATTAAAGCTCTCTGTATTGCTGACCGTTGCATCATTATCTGATATAGTGACTGCAGGGCCATTAATTATTTCATCAGCAGAGAAACTGACCTTGATCTGATCACCTACTTTTGCTCTAGTTGAGTCTGAATTATCTGACTCAATGTGAATACCTGATAAATTGGGTGCGGTCTGATCGATCACTAATCTATTTACACTTGCAGATCCTTCTGTTTGATTTCCTGGCCGATCAATTAAAACAGTTTTAAATGTAATTGTATCTTCTTCAGCAAACCCTGTGATCGACTCAACTTGCAAATCTGTTAGAGAAACCAATTTATTTGTCCCTAGATCACTATTTTCAATATTGAATAATTGCCCTACTTGCTCCCAATTATTTGATTCTATCTTTGCCCATATCTGAACCTTCCCATCTATGAGAGTGGTATCATCAGAGGCAATGGGAACGAGTATATCAATACTTGTGTTTGTAGAATTCCAAACCTCTGTTATTTCATTTCCACCCTTGGCTATTACTGAGCCTGTTGAAAAATTATCAGGAGAAGTTTTATCAAAAACTACCCAACTTCCATTTGTTGTATTGGTTACTTCTACACCACTATTACCTGCAGAGTCAGAAAAGGTCAGGCTGAAGGAAACTAAGCCTTCCAAGTCTGAATCAGTAAATTGATATACTGAATTGAATTCTGAAATACTGACATCAGTAACATTTGCTATTTGACTTTGAATTGTAGCTGCTCTTGTTAGAATTGGCTCTGAAGATTGTGCATTCAAAGTTACTTGATCACCGACTTTGGCCCATTGACTTTGAGAATTATTAGAAATTATAGTTACAGGGTCTAGTATGGGTAGCGTTCTATCATAAAATACTGTTAAACTTCCCCCACCAGTAGAGCCACCATTATATGTTCCTCCATTTCCTAAATAATCAGTAGTGATAGATTGGAGTGTATTAACTGGACCTTCTGGCTCTGTACCTAAGAAAGTATATAAGGCCTGAAATTGTTCACTACCAAGGTCTGATTCTTCAGTATTATTATCATCTATGGTAATAACGGGCAAGTTGACATCTTCACCATATGCAAGTGTAGCGGTGATCACATCGCCTGTTTTTGCAAGGTGAGTAAAAGTGTTATTAGATACCATAGAAACGGAATTAGGATCTTCTGCAATAAGATCAATTACAAGAGCAGTTGTTGCAACACCCCCTTGTGTAGAATTTCCTGCTGGATCAAATAAGAATGCAGAGACTTGGGCTGTCTCCTCATGAACAAAACTATTTATGGATTCAAATGACTCTTCAGGCGCAGATATAACTTTATCGCCATTATTAAAATCACCTATCGTTATTGTATCTTTTTCACCAAAAAGTTCATATTCATTTGCTGCTACCCTGCCAGCTAATTGAAATGCTGACCCTACAATGACCCCAGTGTCATAAATAGGTGTTTGGAAATCTATCGGTGAATTATTTTCGGACCAAGAAGCTCCATTTAGAGTGGCATCATTACCAGTAGAAGATAGATCCTCACTTGTTATACCGCTACCTTCATCTAGTTTCCAATATCCTACAAGTCCATCTTCGTCTCCTGCAAGACTGATCTCTTTCGATGCCTTTATCTCATTTTCAGTTCGCACAATGTCCCAAATCCTGACCTCATCTAGATTGCCATCAAAAAAATGTCCTGAACCATCCTTAGGAAAATTTCCAAGCACCATCTCCGCAGGAGCCCCAGCCCATTCAACATCACCCATCGCATCATTTTGATTTACTAATGATCCGTTTCGATATAGTTTTACCTGACTTCCATTGTATGTGGCTGCTATGTGTGTCCATTGCCCAACGGGTAACTGGGCTCCAGCCATTGCTCCATAATTGATCTGGTTTGTTGTTGTTTTAAGAAAAAACTTCCACCCAGTTAAATAAAATGAAAATCCAAAACCTGCTTGAGTCCCTCCTGCATCCATAGAATAACTTAAAAATCCATCATAATCACTAGGAGCACTTAAGGGTTTTACCCATGCTTCAACAGTGAGAGATGTTGTCACTTGATATGCGCTATTACCGGCAATACTTACTTCATCATTCACGCCATCAAAGAAAACACTAGTACCAGTAGAATAATCAAAATTAACCACAGATGAATCCTGTGGAACATTTACTTCAAGTTGCAAACCGGTGTTTGTACTATTCCAAATAGCATTAAAAACATTACCACCGGTGGCTGTCAGATCTCCAACTCCAAAAGGTGGGGGGTCGGAGTTATCTACGATCACAACACTATTATCTGTGGTTTGCCTTACAGTACTACCATCTATACCATTTACATCCGTAAAATCAATTGTGAATTGCAAAGGGCCATCTTCATCCGTCTCTTGAACTGTATAATTAGCTACGTAGTTTCTACCACCTAGGTCATCTACATTACATACATTACCGTTAATTTGGACATATGGATTCCCTGAAATATCTGAGTCTGATGAAAAATTTAGCGATATATCTGTACCTGTTATGGCTGTTGCTGGATCTTCATTGGCCGATGCTATAGATACGGATTCCATTTGAGGTAATGTTAGAATTCTGATATTATCCACTATCCAACCATCTATCGCCCATGAATCATCACCATATGCGGTCCAACGGATCTTTAGATCACTGCCTCCTGTAATATCTGCTGTAAATGACTCGTTACTTGTCCAAGGATTGTTTTGTATCTCTAGGCCAGGTCCTATAGCATAATTAAGTACTTCTTGCCATCCTGCACCACCATCATAAGAAATACTCAAACCGTTAAGGTCTCCTTCACCCCAAAAATCAAGTGCAAAATAAAATTCTACAAGCACTGATTCATTATCTCCTACATCTATAGGCGGAGAAACCATATCTTGTTCAAAATTATATTGTTGAGGGCTCCAGTTGAACATTGCAGCAGGAGGAGTAACATTACCCTGCCAACTACTTCCAATATTCCAATTCCCTTCATGAGTCCATCCTGCCGGCCATGATCCAGTGCTAAAGTCCTCGAAATAGAGCTCTTCTCCTTTTATCAGAGGACTAATAACAATCAATAATATAGAAATAGACCGATTCACTCTATAACGACCTCGGCACCTCTAATACCATTAACAATGATCTCCTGATCTAAATGATCTATCATTTCACATTCACCAAGATTATAGTAAATACTATCACTACCGCTTGATACTGGATTAAAGATCAGATCAGCTAAATGCCCTGTGCCATTTATGTCTTGTTTTAAAGTATCAAGGAAATAAGTATATATATCAACCGTATTCTCATTACTATAGGTATATGTAAATAGTGGTGTGGATTTATTCGTATCAGTAATGAAAAGTCCAGGTAAAATTGTATCCAATTCTATAAGATCATTTGGGAATTCAATTTGAAGGTGCACACCAGAAAAAGGTTCTATTGAATCCTCTTGAAAAACAATAAAAGAACCAACAAGAATAGAATCATTTTGGGTAACGCTTTGTGTCTTTGGATAAAAGACAAAAGAAGGTGCTCCTATGCCTCGTTCTTCATTCGCTTTAAAATCTACGGGATTATCAAAAAGTTTTTCATAGATCGTACATGAACCAAAAATAGTCAATATAAATAGAAACAGTATACGGCCATAAATGGTGTTCATGAACTATCCTGACGGAATTGTTGAGTCAGATATTCCTTTCTGATATATATTGGTATAAGGACGAGGACCAAAAACCCATGCATGTATACTGTTTGTTACCCAGCCTGTAACTGCGGTTGTACCCAAAGCAATGGCTAACTTGCTATACATCACGTGGTCATCCCAATCTTTCTCGGCAGCTCCTCTATAAATAGATACTTCTTTTTCATCATCGGTGGCATCATAAAGTTTAAGATTATTTAAATAACTTTTAGCTGCTGTATCATAATTGTTATAGCTTAAAATAAATGCAATGCTTAATGATGCTTCAAAAGAAGCCCAAAGACCAGCTGATAGCTTATTACCAGAATAAGCTTGTCCCCAACCAGGTATAAACAAGCTCCTTATAGCAGCACCGATAGGTGTTTTCTCGTAGGTGATATTATCAGGGTCCAAGAATAAAATTGATTCCCGTTCTTTTTCCCATTCTTTGTCTACTTTCCCCATAGTATTACCGATCCATAGATTAAGTTCGTTCATTGACCCCTCATTATAATTCTTTAAATTGATCTTTCTCCTATGGATCAACCCTCCGGAACGAGTATTGAATAACATCCCATCCATTATAATGCGATCATCTTTATGTTGAATTCTATTTAGTAGGATAAAATTAACATTATACATATCCCCCAATTCTTTGATCTTTTCCATATATTTTGCAGCAGGATTTTCATGACTGTCAAAATCGCCAAAGAGGTCCTCAACAGAAGAATTAAAATCAAAGGATGATTGACTAAAATTATCGATTAAGGATTGATCTATTTCAGGTATTGGTCTATCAAAACGATTTAATACTAGGTAAGTAGGATCTTGATCGAAAGCTAAAATATTATTGATCAAAAAAATTAAGTAGAAATATCTCAGTTTCAGCATACCTAGTTTGATGCTAAAGGTTTTTTCAAAAAGTAATTATATTTTTTTGGCTGATCTACGCGTATGGTCTGCTCATCAATGATTTCTCCTATCTTGAATACACGAAGCAAGTGGTCCCCAGCTTCTAGTCTCAAACGTACCATATCAACATCCCAACGATGTTCACCATTTAGTTCAAATACTAACCCTTTTTCTTCCGTTTTAAATTTACATTCGTAAATAGGATTAAGGAAAAAGTCTAATGATATGGCTTGTGCAGGATTAACTAAAAGATCATATGTGAGTGGCGCATAGCCTTTCTTTTTTATTTCAAATTTGTGAACTCCAGGAGTAATCCTTTCATTTTTTATTGGTGACGAACCTAGATTAACTCCATCTAAGTGAACATCTACTTTAGTTGGTATCGTATTAACCTCAAGCTTTACCTGCGAAAGAACGTATGAATAAAAAATTAAAATTATAGGTGATAATATTTTAATATGTTGGAGCATTTTAATTACCCATGCCTACTTTATAAATATTTTGCATAATGACCAATTTTAGATCTTTACGATTTATCCATCCTTCCATTTGAATTCGTTTATCCCCGTCTAATTCAACCTCTATAGAACCATAATATTCTCCAGGAGTGACACGATCTACTGAAATGATTTCTCCTTGTTTTAAAAGAAATAGGGTTTCTGAACCTATATCTGGACCATCTCTGAAATGAACATTATCTCTATTGGTCATGTAAAGAGGCTCTGCCATTTCATTACTTGGTCCTAAGCCTATATCTAATTTGATCTTTCTACTACTGCTGAAATCAAGTTTTTTAGCAAAAGGCTTAAAAATAAGATTTTCTCCTGCAACAATACGTAAGTGCTCAGCAAATTTATACTCACCCGGTATTGCAATCTGATAATAACCTGACTCGTTTGATCGGGTTGTATGAATTACATTATCAAAGTTTTGCAAGGAAATATCTACTCCTGATAAAATACTATCATTTTGATTTAAAATAGTTTTTCCAGAAACAATCAGTTGACCAATACGAACTGTCTTAGGTGGAAGCACAATGCGGCCAAAACGTATTCCTTTAAATCGAATATTGATTGGATCAAAATCTTTATCTTGCGGTATGATCTTGATCAGGTTTGTGTTATTATGAACATCTAATACACCCTGAGGCAGATAGGCTAAAAATTCTTTAGGCGCTTCTTGTAATATAGAAATAACTGGATGCAGGGTATCCCCTTGAGCAAAAACCTTGAACAGAATGTTATCTGGAACAGCTGCATCATATTTTATGGGAAGTATCAATTGAATCTCACCATATTCATATGTAACCGATATCAAAGGTTGTCTATTATTATATATAATTTCTGGATACAGCGGACTTTTAAAAGAAGCACATCCCTGAAAAAGTATCAAGGTTGAAAAAATGCAAATAATCTGTTTAGATAGATTAACCAAATATTCCAGCATAATTAAAGACCAGGCATACTATATCTTACTCTAAAATAGAAAGATATGTGATTAAATATATTTTGAATATATTACTCAAAGTGAACTCCGCATTAGCAGACCTATGTTGGTCATCTGAATTTTAAACTTTATTCTTTGTTTAATACAAGACATAAGTGACGATTGATACCCAAATTAATATTGTTTTAATTTAACTTTTCTTATGGTATTAAAGATAACGTGCAATGATATTTATAACCTTTTTTTTCCATTTATCATATGGAGGAAAGGTTAACCCCACTAAGCTTAAACTACCATTTTGTTGCATGGCTCGCTCATTTGAAAATGCTAAAAAACCTTCATGGCCATGGCACCGACCCATTCCACTAGTATTTACGCCACCAAATGGTAGATTCAGATTTAAAAAATGAGTTTTAACCTCATTAATTACCATCCCCCCCGATGATGTATTATTTATTATTGTCCTTATATTACTTTTTGACTCTGAAAACATATAAAGAGCTAATGGTTTATTTCCTTGGTTAATTATTTTTACACATTCTTCCAGATTCGAAAATCCTAAAACTGGTAATAAAGGCCCAAAGATCTCTTCTTTCATAATATCCATTTCAAATGTGATAGAATCCAGTATGGTAGGTTCAATGAAAAGTTCGTTACGGTCTTTCCCCCCTCCATGTATGATATTGGCACCCTGGTCAATTGCAGACATTAAAAGTGAATCCAACCGATCCCAATGTCGTTGATTGACAATCCGTGCTAGATCTTTTGAATTTTTCTTTTCATTAAATGAGTTTCCATATATCTCATTTATTTTTTTAGATAATTCCTTCACGAATTCTTTCTTCTTGTCCTCATGAACAAGTATATAATCTGGAGAAATACAGGACTGGCCGAGGTTTATACATTTCCCCCATGCCAATTTATTGACAGCCATCTTTATACTAGCTGTTTCATCGATAATCGTTGGGGTCTTTCCTCCTAATTCAAGTGTGATAGAAGCAAGGTGTTTCGCGGCTGCCTCCATAACGATTTTTCCAATAGAAGGACTGCCAACAAAAAATATGTGGTGGAATGGATATGTTAAAATATGCTGTGCTATTTCGTGGTCACCTTCAAAAATAGCAACTCTATTGGGCTTAAATAGTTCATTGATCATCTGATTAATTAAGCTGCTTACATGGGGGGTCATCTCAGATGGTTTAACTATGACCCTATTCCCTGCTGCTATAGCTGAAACAAGAGGCCCTACCGTTAGATTAAAAGGAAAGTTCCATGGAGCAATTATTAGGACAACTCCTCTGGGCTCATAATGTATCCAGGATTTGGCTGTTAATAATGCTAATGTAGAAGCACCCATTCTTTTAGATCTCATCCATTTCCTTAGATTTTTTTTCGCTAACCTTATCTCAGAAAGAACATACCATATTTCAGCTAATTCTGTTTCAGATTCAGGCTTATGTAGATCTTTATAAAGTGATTCATGTATACTCTTTCTATTTAAGCCTATCCACTCTTCAATCCTGGTTAAATAATCAAGTCGCTTAACTAATGGAACAGGTGCATTATTTTCCATTTGATCTTGAAATATGGCTTCTATGTTTTGTGTTGCATTCATTTTGATAGGATAAACTACACGATGTTTAAAATATATAAAATCATTCTATTTAATAGACTTGTCCTAAATTATACTAAATGATCATCCTATTTATATGGTATAAGTCCAATTAAATTCATATCCACTATCACGATGACAGATAAGGAAAAGATTCTACTCAAAAAAGTAAAAGAGTCAGATAAAGATGCATTCCAACAGCTATTTTCTGATTTTCACGATGCTCTTTTTCGGTTTGTTATATACCGGGTTCAGGATAGCGACCTCGCTGAGGACATCACACAGGAAACATTTTTAAGGGTTTGGAAAAATCGAGAATCTTTAATTCCTGAGAAATCATTTTTTTCACTCATAGCTCGAATCTCTACAAATCTCTGCTATGACCATTTTCGACATGTTGAGGTTCGTAATAGGCATGAGAACCAGATTCCTGAGTTTGGGAAATCTCACTTTGACGATCCTGAAGCTGTAAACCAAGCAGAGATGCTTCAGGAAGAAATTCAAAAAATCGTTAATGAAAAATTGCCAGATAAGTGTCGAACTATTTTTATACTAAGCCGTATTGAAAATCGGTCTAATCCCGAGATAGCAGAAATATTGAACCTTAGCACAAGAACCGTAGAGAATCAAATTTATAGAGCACTTAAAATTTTGAAAAAAAACCTAAAAAATTATTTATGAGTAATAATTGAATATATAACGTTACTACTATGCTAAAAAAAAGAGATTAAAGCAGCCAAAAATGGAGCTTAATAAAAAAGAAAAACTGATTTGGAAATTAAGTACCAAGATTGAACTACCAGACCCTCCTGACAAAAATGAAGTTTGGGATAGGTTAGCTCAATCAATAGAGACCCTAGATAATCAATTGAAGCCTGCTCAAGATGCAGGTATGCTCTCTTTACCTGAATGGAAAGTGCAAGTTCAATCGATATTTAACTTGAAAGGAGCATTGTCCTTCGCATTTGCATTGGTCCTTATTTTTCCGATCTTGTATAATTCATTTGCAAGAAATACCGTCATAACACATGCTGCAGAAAATAAAACTCTTCAATTAGCGGATGGATCAAAAGTAGTACTTAATTCTGATAGTAAAATAATTTTTGATGAAGATTATAATATTGATAATCGATCAATAAAACTTGAAGGTGAAGCCTATTTTGATATTGTAAAAGGCGATATACCATTTATTGTTGATACACAGCATGGTAAAATAACAGTCTTGGGTACTATTTTTAATGTCCATGCAAGAAACAATGGATTTGAAGTGGGAGTAAGTCAAGGCAATGTGAAAGTATCTAATGCAACTCTCGATTTGCAATTAAGGGAAGGTCAGCTTATAAACGTATCCTCAAATTTTTCAAGCGGTGATATTTCTGAAATATACTATGAGGATTATCCCGATTGGATCAATCAAAAATTCTATTGTGACCATACATCTTTATCAGATCTTTGTGCTGAGATTGAGCGAACTTTTAATATAAAGATCAAATTTTCAAAACCTTCACTACAAGAGATTACTGTTTCTGGTGTAATTGATGCAAGTGACCTAGAGGCCGTGTTGCACACTGTTTCATTATTGACGCAACATGAGTTTAAATTAGAAGGTGATACATGCACCATCATCTAATCTAAGTAGCGGTTTTCACAATTTTTTAATAGTGAGCCTGATCTCACTAGGGGCCTTATCCTCACTTTTTGCACAAAAAAGTATCACTTTCGATTATTCAGATATTTCAATGAAATCTGCATTGATATCGCTTGTGGAAAAAAATAATCTTTCTATAATATTTTCAGATGAAATCTCTGACACACTTATTTCTGCTTCGTGTAATGAATGTAGTGAAATTGAAGCGATTTCTGCTATCTTATCATCATATCCCTCTATCATTTGGAAAAAGAATAGATCGCAATTTATTCTTATGAGATCACCCCAATCCTATCGTTTTGCAGTATCTGGTAGAGCATTAGATCAAGAGACTGGAGAGCCTGTTCCATTTGCAAATATATTTATTCCAACCTTTAATATTGGTGATATTTCAAGTAGGGATGGAACATTTTCTATTGCAAATGTCCCCGCTCGGTCTTGCTCATTGGTTATTTCATATATTGGTTATAAGACTGAAAGAATTGGTCTACAATTCCCAAAAGATGAAATCATCTTTCAAAATATTGCACTAAAACCAAATATCCTTATTTCAAAAGAAATTTCGATTACTGGCACCGCCAGAGAATTTATGGATAGGTCCAGTAACCCCGGTCAAGTATCTTTTTCTCCTAGACATATCTCAACCCTTCCAAATTT
>CETW01022770.1_pt1 | contig 10980 bp, 10 predicted proteins | sample 361381 | NCBI WGS metagenome assembly CETW01 (sample SAMEA2620570, study PRJEB7988) | marine metagenome | isolation source: saline water (ENVO:00002010), including
CTTTATAGTAAAATTTAATGACTCATTATAGTCTTTGAATTTAAAGACTTTATTTAACATCAAAACAGAGTCCTTGGTTATGGGTTGCCAATCAGGAATTTCTTTTAAGAGGCCAGGTAATTCATCATCGGTTACCCTAGGAGCATCCGCTCTACAAGCTACACATTTTTGTTTAAGTAAGTCTTCCATATCTATTTACTAATCCCTCCCTTAGTTAACTTTGAAGGGTTTAATAACTTCTTTAGTTGAGTTTCAGATAAGTCAGTCTCTTCGCTTGCAACTTCAATTATTGGTTTACCTAATTTGTAGGCTTTTTTGGCTATCTCTGCCGCTTTCTCATAACCAATAATAGGATTTAGTGCTGTAACAAGAATAGGATTCCTAGATAAAGATGATTCTAGATTTTTCTTATTTACATTAAATGTCTTTATGGCCTTGCTAGAAAGAACATTCATTGCTCCTGAGAGAAGATTAATGCTCTTTAGTAAGTTATAAGCAATAACAGGAAGCATTACATTCAATTGAAAGTTTCCAGCCTGGGCAGCAATAGTTATTGAAACATCATTACCGATAACATCTGCTGAAACCATAGTAACAGCTTCTGGGATAACAGGATTAACCTTTCCTGGCATTATACTGCTGCCAGGTTGTAATGCTTGTAATTCAATCTCTGATAATCCTGCCAAAGGTCCGCTATTCATCCATCTTAAATCATTCGAAATTTTCATCAGCACAACAGCAAGATTCTTTAATTCACCAGAGAGCTGGACTGAACTATCTTGTGCACTTAATTCGTGAAAGAAGTTAGAACTTGGAACGCATTTACATTTGGATCCTGAGAGCTTAGTCAATTCTTGGGCAAATACTTTTGCGAATTGTTTATGAGCATTGATTCCACTACCTACAGCAGTTCCACCTTGAGGTAATTCAAGAAATCTTTCCTCTATAACTGTTAACATTTTACGAGAGGCTATCAACTGACTAGACCAGGCTCTAAGTTCATCTGAAAGATCAACAGGCATGGCATCCATCAAATGTGTTCTCCCCGTTTTTACTATACCTTCAACACTTTTAGCCTTCTTCTCTATTTCATTAATTAGCTTATCTAGGGCTGGATACAATTTATTGGTGAGGTCCATATGAGCAGATATTTTGATAGCAGTAGGAATTACGTCATTACTGCTTTGACTCATATTGACATCATCATTAGGACCTATAGACAAACTTGAATTTTTTGAGGCTAGATTTGCTATCACTTCATTTGCATTCATGTTTGAACTTGTGCCAGAACCAGTCTGAAAAACATCAATTGGAAATTCATGATGATGTTTTTCTTGCCAAACTTCTTTGGCTGCTTTTGATATTGCTCTAGCTTTGTTTGCTGGCAAGAGTTTTAATTTCATATTTGCTCTTGCAGCAGCATCCTTTATCAAACCTAATGAGCTAACGAAAGATTTTGTAAAAGGAAAGTCCATCTTAATCCCGCTAATAGGAAAATTATTAACTGCTCTTTGTGTTTGAGCTCCCCATAGCGCTTTCTTGGGGACTTTGACTTCGCCTAAGCTGTCTTTTTCGATTCTATAGTTTTTAATTGCCATGAATTTCTTTTCTGTTTTGGTTGAATGGTATATATTTTAGCAAATATGATAGATTATTAAGCTGAATTTAATTTATCACCTACATTGGGGGAAAAATGATAGAAATAGATGTTACCAAAGGAAAAACTGAGCCAAGGGGTAAAGGCAACTTAAATCCACCTGAATTTAATTCCATTGATGAGGAAAGAAGGCATGGACTTGAAAGGTTAGCGAGTGCATTTCGCATGTTTGCTCATTTTGGTTTTGATGAAGGACTAGCTGGACATATAACCTTAAGAGACCCTGAATACAAAGACCATTTTTGGGTTAATCCGTTTGGAGTACACTTTGGACAAATGAAAGTGTCTGATCTCCTATTAGTCAGTCATGACGGAGACATCGTTATCGGAGAAAGGCCGGTTAATAATGCTGCTTTTGCTATTCATTCAAGGCTGCATATGAATCATCCTGAGTTAAATGCAGCAGCTCATTCTCATTCAATGTATGGAAAAACTTTCTCAACTATGGGTAGACTTTTAGAGCCTATAACTCAGGACTCATGTGCATTTTTTGATAATCATGTCCTGTTCGATGACTTTACAGGAGTTGTATTAGATACAAGTGAAGGTGATAGGATTGCAGAGGCACTAGGAGATAAGAAAGCTGCTATCCTTAAAAATCATGGTCTACTTACTACTGGAACAACAGTAGATGAAGCAGCTTGGGGTTTTCTTTCTATGGACAGATGTTGTCAGTCTCAACTTTTAGCAGAAAATGTTGGTCAGATGGAAAGAATACCTGACGAAGTAGCACAGCTTACTAAAGGTCAAGTTGGATCTCCGATCGGCATGTGGATGAGTTACCAGCCCATCTATGACCTGATGCTAGAAAAGGATGATAGTTTCCTAAGTTAAGCCTTCTTCAAAGCCTCTTTCATCTTATCGTCGTATCCTTCGACGAATCCCCAATTTGACATATAGTCGATAAATTTTGGGGATAGACCTTCATTAGCCAGATAATCTGCAGTAACTGGGATTATTGGAGGCTCGAAACTCGGATTATCTTCAAATAATTTCGGAAAATTATGGTTGAGAATTGCCGCTCGACCCAGCATAACCCAATCTACATCTTGAATAGCTTCAATAACATCTTGTGGCGTTCTTATATTACCTGCCACCCCAAGTCTTGTGTCTCCTCTTTGCAAGTCAGCAAAATGTTTTAAAAGTGTTTTTCCTTTAAATTCTTCTTCTTGAGGTTCATTAAAACAATTCCACAAGGACATATCTAAGAAATCCAGATCTCCTGACAACATTAATTCTTCAGCAAGTTGTTTAGATTCACTTAGTTTGATACCAAAGCGTTCAGAGGACAATCTGACACCTAACATGAAGTCTTTGGAACACTCAGATCTGATGCCATCAATTATTTCCCTCAATAAACGAGCTCTGCCAGTCAAATCTCCGCCATATTCGTCCTGACGCAAATTGACTTCATCACTTAGAAACTGACAGATAATATATCCATGCGCTCCATGAAGTTCGACTCCATCAAATCCAGCTTTTTCAGAGCGAACTGCTCCAGCTATAAAGTCATCGCGCAGAATTTTTACTTCGTCTAGGCTGAGGGACCTTGCAGAAAACTCTTCATTATCTGATGGGCACACAGGGTCTTCTCCAATTAGCTCTTTAGGAGAGCGCATGCCAGCATGATGCAATTGAACTATAGAGATACTATCAAAACTATTTATTTCTTTTGCTAGTCTCGATAATCCTTCTAAATGATCATCTGAGAAAACACCCATCTGTCCCGGAAAGCCTTTCCCAATAGCCTGAATGTGTGAGGCGCAAGTCATAGTCAAGCCAAATCCGCCTTTGGCCCTCATGGTCAGCCAATGAAATTCTTCATCAGACATAATTCCATCCTCATGACTCTGAGAATTTGTTAAGGGAGCAAGCATGAATCTATTCTTCATTTCTGGACCCCTTGGAAAATCTAAAGTAGAGAGAATTTTACTCACTCAATTTCTCCTCTACTTGCCATAAGTTATCTTTTCCAAAATACATTTCATCATCTACAAAGAATGTAGGTATTCCAAAAACACCTCGCTCCGCAGCTGCTTCAGTATTTGAAATTAGTTTAGCTTTTACATCGGAGTCTTGCATTTGTGCCATTAGTTTATCTGCATCAAGTCCTGACTCCTCGAAGGCAGACTTTATTACCTCAGGATCATCCATCTTCTTGGGTTGCTCCCACATATGAATTAGGACTTTATCAATATATTCCTCCAAGTAACCATCAATCTCAGCTGCTACTGCTCCTCTTATAATCTGTAAGCTTATTACCGGAAAATGCGGATTCATTTGAAAATCATGCAAACCATGCCTTTCTATAAAACGTTGCATCTCAATATTTTGATATTCATTCTTATTTTTTACACCAAAAAACTGTTCCATCGGTGGCTTATTGTTAGTCAGTTTAAAAATACCCCCTAACAGGACTGGTATATAGTTTACTGTTGCTCCCGTTCTTTCTTTAATTGACTGCATAACCTTGTGACTTAAATAAGCATTTGGGCTTGCAAAATCAAAATAAAAGTCTACTTCTTTAGACATTATGTTTTCCTCCTTCTATTAATCTATATTATCCAAATCTTCTAAAATTTCCTCTTCTGAAGATTCAATCATAGCAAGGATATTTGAATAATCACGTTCTTTACATGACCCATTCAAGAAATTGTTAAATACTTCTTTGGAAACACCATTACCATCTCCATAAGACAATCCAAACAGCATTTCACATCTTTCAGCATCATTTAATCTAGAATCTGTCGAGAGCCGATCTAAGAGATATTCCGGAGTATATTCTACATTGGACATAAAAACTCCTTGATCATTTTCAGAATCCAAGACTATATATTTGTCTTCTTTTTCATAGGACCATGGATTCCACTGAGGTAAGTCTCCCTCACGACCTCTGCCAGGACTTCCGTTATAAGCAAACTCAGCCCAGTAAGATTGAATCTGATCGGATAATTTCTTTCCTGCAGGATAGGCATCCTCACCAAATAAAAAGTTTTTTACTATGTAGCTGTCAAAAGAACCAAATACAAATAAAATTTCCATAGCATGAGCGGCACCTATCAAGTTAGACATGTCCAATCCATTTATTGTTGAAAGCTCATCCCAATCGAATCTATAAGCATATGTTTGTTTATGTCCTGACTTTGTCAATTTACTGGAAGGAGTATCTACTGCTCTTTGTTTCCAAAAAGATGATCCATAGAAGTTAAGGGCTTCGTAATAATCTGGATCCAAAATCTTTAAAGGCATTTCGTCAATTCCAGCTGTCTTATATAGTCCTGTAGCAGGTCCCCACTCAACAAAATTTCTATTAAGAGCATTAAAAAATTTATTTTCGTCTTTATTGGTTCCTGTAATAATTGGAACTCTGGATAAATCTGAATTTATAAAAGATTCTTCTATGCCACCTTCATAAATTACATAGCCGTCAGGGAAAACTCGCGTCATTCCACTTCGTTTGGGCCTAGAATCAAATGCGGCTCTCAACAATATGTCCGCTTCTTGTTCATATAAGAATTTTCTTACTTCCTCATCAGTCATAGTTTTCTGCATTAACCTTGCATTTTCTAAATTGGAAGCCAATCCTTTAGCTACTAAGAGATGATTAAACGTATCCAATCCACTTGTAGTCGGGGCAATACCATCTTCAGGAGTAAAATTCTCAGCTGCTTGAATAGAAGCTGAAGACATTATTCCACTTTGAACAATCGCTTTATGATAAAGACCTTCAGCAAGTGGAGAAGCAAATATAGCAGCAGTATTATGAGCACCTGCAGATTCTCCAAAAACTGTAACGTTTTTTGGATCTCCTCCGAATAATTCAATGTTTTGGTTGATCCACTCAAGAGCCTTGATAGTATCAAGCGTTCCGTAATTTCCCGATTTGTCTAAATTCGAAGCTGTATCTCCATGCAGCGCTGGGTGTCTGAACCACCCTAATGGGCCCATCCTATATTGTATTGTTACAACTATAACTTGATGTTTAGAGACAAGCAGGCTTGGATCATACACATGGGCACTGCCTACAACATTTGCCCCTCCATGAATCCACATCATCACGGGTAATTTTTTATTTGACTGGCTAATCTCATCCTGAGTCATTGCAGGAGACCAGATATTTAAATAAAGACAATCTTCACTTCCACCCCAATCGCCATCCCCTTCTACTCCCCAGCTAGAGCTTTGAAAGCAAGCTTCTTTAAATTTAGTAACCTCTAAAACACCTGACCAAGGACTAGGATCTTGAGGTGCTCTCCATCTTAAGTCAGATAATGGAGGTTCAGCAAAAGGGATTCCTTTCCATGCATAGGTATTATTTTCTCCTTTCGATCCAATAACGGCTCCATCTTTCAGAATCCTAATGGAGTTCTCTTCAGTAGACTGACTGCAACTTGCAATCCAAATTACTAGAAACAATAATGAATAAAGTTTTAGTTTCATATTTCTTACCATGTTTCAGACCAAGGTCTGATATCAATTTCAAATGACCACGTGCTTTTGTGTTGTTTGTGAAGCATCAAGAAATTCTCTGCAATAGCGTCAATATTTAGTTTTCCATCTTCACCTTTACTATTTGCAAAATCAGGGAACCTAAGATTAACTTTATCTCCATCAATAATTCCATCAATGATTACATGGGCTACATGGATGCCCTGAGGTCCAAATTCCCTTGCCAATCCTTGGGCTAAAGATCTCTCTGCGCTTTTAGCAGATGCAAATGCCGTAAAAGGAGGTTTTGATCTTATGGAGGCTGTTGCGCCAGTAAACATTAATGACCCACCTTTAGGCAGTAGTCTTGGTATTGCTTGTTGAGAAATAAGAAATGCCCCTTTGACGCAGACGTTCCATAAATCTTCAAAGAAAGCTAAGTCCATCTCTAAAAAAGGTTTAGCATTATTATTACCTGCATTGTAGATGACTGATTCCAAGTCAGTTTCCGTCTCATCAAACTCATTGAAGATCCTGGTAACATCATCTTCATTAGTAACATCTGCAACCATCCCTCTTATTGATCCTTTAGAAACGCTAATCTCTTTAAGAGAAGACATATTCTCAGAGTTCCTTCCACAGCCTATAACATCATATCCTTCTTCAGCGAATTTTTTACATAAAGCGACGCCCAGACCTTGTTCGGGACCGACACCAAGCACTAAAACTGATTTATTTTTCCCCATCAAATTATTATAAGGAACTGGACACTCTTGTTAAGCTTTTATAGAACTAAATAGTTCTTTGTTTTAAAGCTTGCATGAGTCCAATTACTCTCGTAAATTAACGATAAGTTAGAAATTAAATAAGGAGATAAAGACATGCAAATATCACCAATACCTACTCTTTCGGAGGAAATCAATGATATACGTTTAAGAACTGCAGATATAGTTGCCAATAGAATCATACCTAATGAAGCAACAATCTATGCAGGTGGAGACAAATCAAAGAAACTTAGAAAAGAAATTAATGAAGAAGTAAAAAAACAGGGGCTATGGGCTCCGCATCTTCCTTCTGAATACGGCGGAATGGATAATGGTTTTCTTGAATTGGCTTATATGAATGAAATCTTGGCATGGTCTCCACTCGGAAATAGACTTTTTGGAGTCATTGCACCTAATTCTGGAAACCAAAAGATATTGGTTAAATATGGAACAGATGAGCAAAAGAAGAAATGGTTGATTCCTTTAATCAATCAAGAAATGGAATCAGGTTTCTCAATGACGGAGCCAGATTCAGCCGGATCAGACCCGAGGTCACTTAAAACAACTGCTGTTAAAGAAGGTGATGAATGGGTAATCAATGGTCATAAAATTATGACCTCTAATGGTAATAGAGCAGATTTCTTAGTTGTAATGTGCAAAACGGAAGATGATGGAGATGAAGGTGGAGCAAATTCCAAAATGACTCAGATAATTGTGCCTACAGATTCACCTGGACTTACGAAAGTAAGGTCTGTTCCCATATGGGGTCATACCGGCGGCGATCACATGGAAATAAAATACGAGAATGTGCGAGTACCAATTGAAAATGCATTAGGTGCTAGAGGCTCGGGTCATCAAGCTGCACAAGATAGATTAGGTGCAGGTAGAGTCTATCATTGCATGAATACAATAGGTCAAATGTGGAGAGCGTTTGATATTATGGTGAAATATTCTACTGAGAGAGAGGTCCATGGTGGAAAACTCGAGACCAAACAATTTATTCAAGGCTTTATTGCAGACTCTTACATGGATATCCAAGCTTCAAGACTAATGACTATTCATTGCTCTGAAATTATGGACAAAGAAGGAGATGCCAGGGTTGATATATCTGCAATAAAAGTTTTTGTACCTGCAGCTGGAACAAGAGTAGTTGATAGAGCTATTCAGATTCATGGTTGGAGAGGTGTTTCTAGTGATACTCCTTTAGCAGGTATGTACCAAGGCTTTAGAACATTAAGATTAGCTGATGGACCAGACGAAGTTCATAGAATCTTAATTGCGAAAGAAATCCTAAATAGATATCACGACGGGTTATCTTGGGACTTTGGAGTCTAAATAGCTATTTAGTAGGAACTAAACGCACAGTTGAAGTTGCGCTAGCGACAAGTCTGTCTTCTTGATGCAACTTACTCATCATGAAAGCTGTGCTTTTTCCTAATTGAAGCACTTCTGCAGTAGCTAATAGTTTACCTTGTCTTGTAGGCGCTAAAAAACTTACATTTATATCCAATGTCATTGGAATTACCTTAAAATCAAATAAACCCATCAAAAGGTGTGCCATGGGTGCATCTAACATACCAGTGACAAAACCGCCCTGTACTACTTGTCCATCAGAATGTGTAAAGTCGTGAATCGCTAAAAATTCCATTTCGATTAAAGGAGGTTCAGAAGTGAACTTAATGACTTTTGCGCCCAAGGTGTCTGTACAAGGTGCAGAGTTATTCTGAAAAGATTTTAAAATAGCTTGGTCATCCATATTCGGATAGTTTAACTCAAGAAGGAAAAGTAAGGGTGGTAGATGAAACTTTTTGCTGCGCCCAACCAAAATTAATTTTTAAAGCCCCACCTACCATGGAGAGCAGGATGCAGCTAAAAATGAGCTTGTGCAGCTTAATGGGTGACTACTGCATCCTACTTATGAACTGAGCGAGTTACCTTGGAGAGGTTTTTCTGGGGAGAATTAAAACGTCTCTCAGTTACAAATTAATATCAAGGAGAGTTACCTTGGAGAGGTTTTTCTGGGGAGAATTAAAACGTCTCTTTGATATTGATTGCAATTATATACACATATAAATAATTTGTATAGTACTTATGTAAAAAAATAAATAAACTTTTTTGCTCTTATTCTTTTAAAGATTTAAGCTATTAAAAAAAGTTACCAAGATATATATGAAAGCAAATCTAGAGTTTTGGGGTGCAGGAACTGCACGAACACTGAGACCAATATGGACAGCAGAGGAACTTAATCTTGAATATAAGCTTAATCCGATTGGTCCAAGAACAGGGGAGACTCAAACTGCCGAATATTTAAAACTCAATCCAAAACAAAAAATACCATTGATGAGACATGATGATTTTCTATTATCTGAAAGTCTATCCATATGTCGCTACCTACGAGACTTGTTCCCTTCTAAAAATATATTTTTACCAAAAGATGTAAAAATGATGGCAAGGGAAGATGAGTGGTCTAATTTCATATTTGGAGAACTGGATGAAACTTCGCTTTATGTAATGAGACGTCATCATGATTTAAAAGAAATTTATGGTGAATCTTCAATAGTAGTTGAGAGTTGTCGTGAGTATTTTTTAAAACAGTTAAAGGTTGTTGAAAGTACTTTATCTCAGCAAGATACCTTATTGGGATTATCATTTGGATTAGCAGATATTTTTTTAATAAGCTGCCTGGATTGGGCTGTGGCTTATAATTTTGAATTACCAACGAATATTGCAAGATATCATAAAACTATCACCAGTAGAGAGGCGTATATAAAGGCTGTTAAAATCAACTACGGTAATTGAGATAAAAATGGGACCACTAGAAGGAATAAAGATTATTGATTTAACCAGTATGGTTTCAGGTCCTATGGGCGCAATGATATTGGCTGACCAAGGAGCAGAAGTTATCAAAGTTGAACCGGTTGCTGGTGACCAATTAAGACATATGGCAGCTCCACACAATGGAGTTAATCCAGCCTTCTTCTCTTGTAATAGAGGTAAAAAATCTTTAGCTATCGATTTGAAGTCAAAAGAAGGTAAGGAAATACTTCTAAAATTGATAAAGGAGTCCGATGTATTAATGCAAAACTTTAGACCAGGTACTACGGATCGTATGGGTTTTGGTTACGAAGATATGAAGAAACTTAACCCAAGTCTCATTTATTTATCAATAAGTGGTTTTGGAGATAAAGGACCCTACGCTCAATCTAGAGTCTATGATCCTGTGATTCAAGCTCTTTCTGGAGCGACTGATATACAGGCAGATAGGAATACTGGAACACCTAAAATGTTCCGAGTTGTAATAGCAGATAAGGTAACGTCTTTGACTGCTGCACAAGCAATATCATCTGCACTTTATGCAAGAGAAAAGAACTCAGAAGGTCAACATGTCAGGCTTTCGATGTTAGATTCTGTCATTGCTTTCTTTTGGCCCGAGGGAATGTCTGGACTAGTTTTTAAAGATAAAGAATTTGATGTAAGAAAATTACAAGGATCACAAGACTTGATTTATAAAGCAAAAGACAGGTATATAACTGCCGGTGCTGTTTCTGATGCTGAATGGAAGGGAATGTGCAACGCACTGGATATGACAGAACTTATTGAAGATGAAAGATTTGCTACTTCTGCAGCCCGAGTCATTAATGCCGAAGAAAGAAAGCAAATTACAGGTAAAGAAATAGAAAAATGGCAAAGTGAGGAAATATTGGCAAGATTCCAAGATGAAGGTGTTCCTAGTGCTCCTCTACTGGATAGAATGGAACTGATGCACCACGAACAAATAGTTGAAAATCAGACTATCATGAGAAAAGAATATGAAGGTTTTGGAGAAGTTCGACAAGCGATACCACCAGCGCAATTTGAAGGAACTCCTAGTCAGATTTCAAGACCTGCTCCTAAACTTGGAGAACATGGCATAGAAATTCTAACTTCAATGGGTATTTCAGAAGAAGTTCAGAACAGGCTTCTTGAAGAAGGAAAGATTGTTGTGCCTAAGGCTTAAAAAAAGGGGGCTCGAGAGCCCCCTTCTCCTTAAATAGAATTAATTTGCAGAAAATGTTTGTTCACATTCTTCAAAATTATCCGAGATAATGGTTCCTCCTATAGCTTGCAAAGATAACCACTCATCTGCCCAAG
>CETW01059051.1_pt1 | contig 10881 bp, 6 predicted proteins | sample 361381 | NCBI WGS metagenome assembly CETW01 (sample SAMEA2620570, study PRJEB7988) | marine metagenome | isolation source: saline water (ENVO:00002010), including
ACAGTTACAACTACAGTTATTGCAGCATGGGTTGCATTAATATTTAATTAATAGGAGAAGTAAAATGGCACAACCTACTGATACTAAACACAAACCTTCACCCAATATAACTGGTGGAGTGAATGATATATATCTTCCAGAAGTACCTAAAATGTCTGGAGGTAATAGTAATATTTACTTACAGGATGCTCCTAAGATAGCTGGTGGAGCTAATGATATTTACATGGCTGATAATCCTAAAGTAAGTGGTGGAGCTAATGATATTTATTTAAAAGAAAATACTCCTACTGCTAGCTCAGGTATATATCTAGAAGATAATAAGCCTGTATAAATTTAAAGGTTAGAGGTTATGGCTAGAAAAGGGGCAAGTAAAAAAGCTTTAAAAAAAGCTAAGGCTAGAAAAGAGGCTCAAAAGCGTAGTCGTGTCTTAAAAGATAGGCAGGACTATACTGGTGGTGGAAGAGTAAAGTCACAATTTGGTGGTTTTATTCCTAATCTTGATCTATCAGAAATAGAAAAAAGAGCTAGAGCTGCTGCTGAAAGGGCAGCAATTAATAGAGAACAAGCTGCAGGGGCAGATGAGGGAGGCTCTACTGATCAAGAAGCTAATCAAACCTCAGATACAGGAACAAATGTAAGTGGTAGTACACCTATAAATAATCAAGTTCCTGCTACAGATCAGGATGCAGCTACAGATCAAGCCGATACAACTTCTACTGATACTCCTACTATGGGCCTTGATGGAGTTATGTACCCTAGTAGAGAAGCTGCTATTGAAGCTAATCGTAACTTTCAAGGAGCTGGTACACCTCCTCCTACAGACACATCTACACAATCAACTCAACAAGAAGAGCAAGCTCCTCCTAGCGATACACCTCCTCCTAGCGATACACCTGGGGAAGCTCCTCCTAGTGATACAACTGATGAAGCTCCTCCTAGTGAAGAAGCTCCTCCTAGCGAAGAAGCTCCTGCTGAAGAGGTAGATAGAAGTAATATATGGACATTATCTTATGCTGAGTTAAATCCACTTAGAGAAAGAGATGCTTCTTTTGGAAGAGGAGCGCAAGGATCTGAAAATTATCGAAGATATTTAGATACATACAGAGCTGCAGAGAAATGGTGGGATGACAAAACTCCTGCCCAAAGACAAGCAGGGTTTTCAAATCCTATGGTTTCAGGAGTTCCTATGACTAATCCTGCAGCAAGTGCTGGCTCATTGGCAGGTACTGGAACTGGTGTAGGAGATCCTGCACAACCAGTATTAGATAAAATAGCTGAAGATATAAGTCAATTTAGAGCTAAAGAAAATAATGTAGTAGATCCAATACAGACAGTAAAAACTGATTTGACTCAAGATCCCTCTACATTAATTGCTGATGAGCAAATACAACAAATAGATCCTATTGATGATATAGGGCAACAAGCTATTACAGCTCCAGATTTAACAGTTACAAGAGGAACAGCCACAACTGCTGCATTGCCTGGAGTTTCTCCAGTAGCTCAAATGACAGCAGCTAGAGCTGAAGCAGATGCTGCAAGGACAGCTCAAACTGATGTTACTAGAGAAGCTCAAGCAGGTGTACGTACTGAGTTATCTGAAAGGGCTAGAGCTGCAGATATAGATACTGCAAGAGAAGAGGCTTCTAAAGCAACAACTCCTACATTTGCTACTCCTGTAGTAGAAGTAGATAGAGTAACAGGAGAAACATTTACATTATCAGCTACTCCTGATGCAGAAAAAACTGCAAGGCAAGCTATAACAGATGAACAAGCAGCAGTAGGCACAGAGGCTCTTATTGAAAGTTCAATAGGATATGAAGCTGCAGAAAGAAGAGAGCTAAAAGGAGAGGCAGCTAAAGGTGCTGCAGTCTCTATGCTAGAAGAAGTAGGTAATGTACCTAGTGATATAGCTGAAACTATTTTAGATAATCCTGCAACTGTTACAGCTCAGATAGATAATAATCCTGTAGAAGTACAAGCAGCGATAGCAGCTTTGCCACAAGAAGCATTAGTATCAGTACAGTTAGAAAGTTTACTATCTGGTATAGATGAAGGTGTTACTCCTTCTTGGGCTAGACCTGCAGTAAGGCTAGTAGAATCTAGATTAAATGCTAGAGGATTAAATGTATCTACTGTTGGTAGAGATGCGTTATTTAATGCGATTATACAAACAGCATTACCTATAGCTCAAAGTAACGCAACAGCTTTACAGCAACGAGCTACTCAAAACTTATCTAACGAACAACAAGCCAATATATTACAAGCTACCCAAGATATGCAGCTAAGGCTAACTAATTTAGCTAATAGACAAACTGCAGAAACACAATCTGCCCAGTTAGCTCAACAAATTAATTTAAGTCAAGGTCAGCTTACACAACAAACTACTTTAACTGAGGCTCAACAACAGCAGCAGTTAAGATTACAAAGTCTTCAGAATGAGCAACAAATAGCAGTAGCTAATTTAGGTAATGATCAACAGATAGAACTTGCTAACTTACAGGTAGAGGCTCAGAGATTAGGAGCCAATCAATCTGCAGTAAACCAAGAAAGATTAGCTGAGATGCAAGTAGCCGCTAATTTCTTACAAAAGAATGGCGACTTTAAACAGCAGATGGAACTAGCTAATCTATCTAATGAGCAACAAATGAGATTAGCATTTCTTACTGCTAAGAATCAGGCTGAAGCGCAAAATATGTCTGCAGCTCAACAAACTGAGCTAACTAATCTAAATAAAAACTTAGAAGTTAATAAATTAAATGCTCAGTTAGCTCAACAAATGGGACTAGCTCAATTAAATGTAGATCAACAACGAGCTATGACTAATGCAGCTAACGTAGCAAATATGAACATGGCTCAGTTCAATGCTGATCAGCAGGTACAGTTAGCTAATAGTAAGTTTATGCAGACTATGACACTACAGGATTTTACGCAGAATCAACAAGCTATTATGCAGAACGCTACAGCAATGGCTGCTTTAGATGCTCAAGCAGCAGATTCAGTAACTAAAGTAAGTATTGAAAATGCAAGAACATTTTTACAAACAGACTTAGCTAATCTAAATGCAGAGCAACAATCGTATGTATTAAACTCTCAACAGAGGCAACAGTCTATATTAAGCAATCAAGCAGCAGAGAACGCAGCTAGACAGTTTAATGCTACAAGCATTAATCAAAGAGATCAGTTCATGGCTAACTTAGGATCTCAATTAAATCAGTTCAATGCTTCTCAAATTAATGCTATGGAACAATTTAATGCAACTGAAGCTAATAGATTAGAAGCTATTGCAGCAAACAATGATATTGAAGCTCAAAAAGCACAAGCAAGTTTAAATGCTCAGATAGATCAGTTTAATACACAAGTTGATTTTCAACGGCAACAATGGAACGCACAGAATGAGCAAGCTGTTATACAGTCTAATATTGCATGGAGAAGACAGTTAAATACTGCTGAAACTGCTGCAGAAAATGCAGCTAATCAACAAGCAGCTAATCAGTCTTTTCAGCTAACATCTACTGAACAAGCATTTATATGGCAGTTGTTACGAGATGAAGCAACTTATCTTAGGCAGCAGTATGAGTCTGAACAGACAAGAAAAACTAACTTATATGCTACAGCATTAAGTAATGAGTCAGAAAAAGCAGTATCTGCACGTACATCTACATTTAATTTAATTGATGGTTTATTTGGAAAACTAGGAGCGACCTAAGTAATGGGTATTCTTAAAAAGATATTTAAAGGTGTTGGTAAGGTCTTTAAAAAGATAGGCAAAGGCATTAAAAGCGCATTTAAAAAGTTTGGTAAATTCATGGGTAAAATAGGGATATTAGGACAAATTGCCATGATGTTTATACTGCCTTCAATTGGTAATTCTTTACTAGCTAACTTAGGAGATTGGGCTACAACATTAGGAGCTAAATCGTCATTAATTGCTAAAGGTATGGGTAGGATACTAGCAGGAGCGCATAGATTTGGAACTGTAGTTAAAGCAGGATTTAATAGTGTTACTAATGCTATAACTGAATTTGGTAAGACAGCTTTAAATAAAGTTGGTTTTAATATTGAAGGAGCTGCTACTAATTTCTTTTCAGGAACTGATAGTGCTTTTGCTAAAACTAAAGCAGGATTTGAAAATATAGGAGATGTATTTAGAGCAACTGGTAGGGAAGGAACTATTACTGCAGTAAAAGAAGTAACAGTAGATGAGATGGCTAAAAACTTGGGTATGAGTAAAGAAAATCTACTCAAAATAAATGTAGGTAATGAAAATATAATTGGTAACAGAATCTTAGAAGGAGCTGAACTTAATACAGATTTATTTTCTTTTAAAGCTACTGAAGGAGCAATCGCAGATGCAATCAGTGAAGAAACATTAGGGCTTAGTCAGGCTGCTTCAAATAGAGACATATTAAAAGCTGTAACAGAGCAAGACTTCAAAGCACCTACAGGTAAAGCAATTACACCCTCAGATTCTTTATTAGCTCCTGATCCTACTGTTCCAGACTTTGTTGAAGAAGCACTTCAAAAAAATATAGCAGAAGCAGGATTAGAAGAAGTTAAGAAGACTCCGATTAAAGATTTCTTTAGCGAGCTTCCTGGCAAAGTTGTACAAGAAGGTAGAGATAAAATTGGAGAAATTAAAGATAGATTTCTTGACAAGCCTATACAAACTACTATGTCTTTATTAGGGGGTAATGAAGAAGAAATTGATCTTGGTAGAGGTTTTGCTACACCTACATATACACCAGATGTAGATATAAGCCAGATTGGTTTTTCTGAACTAAGACTACCTACACCACAAGAGTATTATCAAGATAATTCTGCACAACAAACTTATTATGGCACAGTTCAATCTACTCTAGCTCAGGTAGCTAAAGAAAATCAAGAACGTGCATTTGGGTTATATCAGCCCCTTACTATAAGTAATGTTGGGCCTGTTATGCAAGGGATGCGCTAGATGGATGATTTAGAAAGAAAATACTTTGCTAATATGGATAGACCTATTCCAGGGGAAAGTCTTACAAGTGATCCTGAAAGTCCTTGGCCTTGGGAGAAAGCCCCTCAGTTTAGTTCTGTTCATACTGCTTCAGAACATATTTTTAGTAAATTAGTAGATGAAGATCTTTATGATTCTATGATGGATTCACTAGATAATGGTGTTCCTATTATGGATATAACAAGAGTTATTTTATTTAAAGGGTTTACAGAAGGATTATGGAATCCTGATTTACTTTTAAGATTAATTGAACCTACTACTTATATGATATTAGCTCTGGCTGAAAGAGCATTAATAGATCCTGTTATCTACGATGATGAAAGTATAGATGATGCAGCAGAAGAAGAAGATGCTATTTTTGGTAGAATGGAAAGCTTTGATAAATTCAAAGAAACTCAAAAGATACCTGAAGGTGTAATACCTAAAAGTGTAGAGGATCAGATAGAACAAATTCCTGAAGGTCGCTCTTTATTAGCGAGGGAAGCATAGATGGTACAAGTAACTGGAATAGATGCAATAGCAAAAAGCTTACTTGATAGGCAAGATGAAGGCTTTAGAAAAGCAAGAAGGCGTAATAGAAGAGCGCAGTTAGTAGATATGGGTCTTAATCTAGCTGTAAAGCTAGGTGATAGTATATTTCAAAAAAAATATGAAAACTACTTAAAGCAAGAGCCAGTAAAAGCTGCTGAAAGATTAGCAAAACAAAATACAACACTACGAAAAAACTTTGATGACATACAAACACAAGCAACTGCTAAAGGTCTATCTGTACCTGATTATTTAGCTAGTCAACTAGAAACAAGGTATGACGATAATTATTTTTCAAAATTTATTCCTAGATGGAATGAGCAAACAGGAGGTCAACCTTGGCTAAGTCCTGAAGAGAAAACAAATTTTAGAAGAGACATTATTAATCAAAGTCTTTTTGGTAAAGACTATGCTAAAGCAGATTTTAATCCTGACAATGCTACAGAAGGATTATATGGTAATTACTTAAATGCTAAACGTGTTCTTTCAGCCAAGCCTGGAGAAGACTTTGAATCATCATTAGATTTATTTGATGCTATTAAAAAAGCTAATCCAAATGCTAAAAGTATGGGTGATGGCATTGTTAGGCTTATTACTGAGCGTGGCATAACTAGAGATGATAGGAGAGCTAGTAGTGAAGCTATCATTCAATCTAACTCAAAGACACTTAGAGAAAGAAATTTAGCACTACAATTATTTAATGATGGTTTAGGCCCAAGTAATTCTTTAGATATAGCTAGAAAAGCAGAAGTTATAAATAACAAAATAGCTAAGATGCCCTCAAGAGAAAGAAGTAGGACTCCTCAAGATACTACTGTTATTACTGATACTGGTAAAAAGTTAGTTATAAAAGAAGATAAGGTTGTTTCTAAAACCTTTGATGGCAGAACACTAACTACATTTGAACCTAATATGTCTCATGCTCCTACTAGAAACTATATAAAAACACATGGAGAAAATAGACCTTTTAAAACAGTTAAAACTGTACGTAATTTATTAGGTGATGATGTAGAAATACAAAGTGTAAATGTAAATGGTGTTGAACACCCTATAAAAACTGAAATTAAAAAACTTGCTTATAACTTTGATGACTTAACTGATAAAAGAAAAGCACAGTTTGAATTATTTTTTAGTCAAGGTTCAAATAAAATATCTCCTGAAACTAGACAAATTATTGGTGGCTACATGGCTCCAAATGTAACTGGAGGTGCAGATGCTACATTAGCAAGGAACAATGCAAAGTCAGTAATACTTGGATTTAAAGTTAATAGTGTAGTTTTAGGTAATTTATTTAAAGATGCAGGATTATTTTCTAGTGTTACTAATTCTAATTCTGATAGAACTGCATTAGCTATAAGTATGTTAAGTGTAGATTTAGGCAAAGGAAAAGATGTAGTAAAGCTAAGTGATACTGATCCTCTAAGTAAACTGTTAAATGTTTACAATGGATCAATTATGGAAGGTAAGATACCTACAGTTACTGATTATAATGGAGTTACTCTTAATCCTTTCTTAGTTGTTGAAGGACTAGATAGATACATTCAAGGTAGTGTAGATGCTAACTCTCCTATTAGTACAAAGAACCCTCAAACTAAAAAAGCAGCTTTAGTTAGTGAGCTAAGTGATATTTTTGGTGGTGATCTTCCATCTATTAGAAAATCTTTTGAAAGGCTTCCTGAAGAAGAAAAAGAATATATATTAGATTTAGCAGAAGAATCTGTTGATGAAAATATAAACTCTCTATTTATGACCAAAGGTATAGAAGGTTCTGTTGTTGTAAATGATAGAGCTAAAAAAGAATTAGCAGATGCTGGATTTGTAGTAGATACAGGTATTGTTGATGCAACACAAGTACCTTTAGGATTTATCTTATTAGGCGAAGAATTCCTAGATAGGATTAATTAATGGCTTTAACACCTGAACAACTAGAGCAATCTAGAATCCAAGCTGAGAAAGAACTTGAAGCTTTAAACTCAGGAGATCCTGTAGGCCTTAAATTAAAAAACGGCACTAAATTAAGTATAGAAGAGTTTAATGACAATGAAACTGTTCAAAAGCATAGCGATACTTATTTTGGATATTTAACTGAAAAGAATAGATTAGGTTCTTTTTTTGAAAGTGATAATTACTCTCAAGATATAGCGGAAGCTATGACTGATGATTGGAACTTAACTGTTTTAGGCAATAGAGCTTTAATTCTTAAAGATGCACCTGAAGAAGTAAAAAAGGCTGCTAGAGAACTAACCTATATATGGGATGAACAAACAGAAGCAAAAGATTTTGCTGAGTTTTGGAAGTATTCTAAGGATGCAGGACTAGATGTATTAACTGATCCTGCTACTTGGTTAGGACTTGCTACTGGTAGCATAGCTACTAGAGGAGTGGCACAAGCCGCCCTTAAAGCTCAAGCAATAAAAAATATAGGAAGAACAGCTCTTAGTGCAGCTCCTGCAGCTACTGCAAAAACTGGAGCTAAGACTGCTATCGTATCTGCTGGTGTAGATGGTGCATTGTGGGGCGCAGGAGAAAATGCTTTAGAGCAAAGTAGAAACGTAGCAATTAATTATAAAAATAAAAAAGAAATGGATCTTAAAGAAGTAGCTGAAAATGCAGCTATAGTAGGAGGAGCTGGACTTGTACTTGGAGGAGGTACAGTTGGAGTTAAAAAACTTGTAGATAAGTTTAGAAAAGTTGATGAGATAAAAGTAGATGCTCATACTGAAGTACAACCTAATCAACAACCTGAAGTAGAAATAGTCACAGAAAATGAAGTATCTAATTTAAAAGCTAGAGAAAATGTTGTAGATGAACCTACTGAAGAAGTAGTAAAACTAGCTAAAAAATCAGGTGGAGGTAAAAGAACTGCAGAAGCATTACAAGATCTTGTAGATGAAGAGAAAGCATTTAAAGATTTAGGTGTTAAACAGCCTAGTCTGTATGAAAAAACTAATAGGGAATTACGTAATTTAGCAGCTAATTTATTTTTTAAACCTGCAAGTATTTTAAGTTCAGCTACATTAAAAGAGTCTAAATCAGTTAAAGAACTACAAAATTTATTTAGATATGATTTAGGGGAAAGATCTAAGGTAGAAGATACTGACTTTTTCGAAACATTTAGACTTAAAAGTGGTGATTACATAACACCTATAAAGCTTGTTTTAGAACCTTTTAGATCTAAACACTGGCTAAAAGGTCGTATGGGATATACAGATCAATTAGTTCAAGAAGGTATTAAAGCAGGTCTAAGAGGTAAAGATATATCTAATCTTGATCCTAATATCCAGAAAGCCACCCAAGATATACGTCAACTATTAGATCAATTTGGAAGAGAATTAAAAGAAGCAGGTTTAATTCAAGATGTACTTCCTAATTATGTTCCTAGATATTGGAATAGAAAAGGAATAGAGAATAATCAATCTGGCTTTAGAAATTTATTAATTAAATCTGGAGAGGCTAAAAATGATACTGAAGCTAATGCCATAATTGAATCTATGTTAAATAAAGAAAATGCTATCGACAGCAATTCAGCTAGTGGTAGTTTTTTCTTTTCAAGAAACTTTGACAAGATAAAAGAAGCAGATATTCCTGATGAGTTTTTAACTAATGAAGATCTAACTTCTATACTTGTTAACTATATATCCCATGGTAGTAAGCAATTAGCTAAAGTTAATACTTTCTCTAGAGGTGATAGAGCAGTTAGAAATATCAAAGATTTTAAAGATGTATGGTTTAAAGATATAGAAAAAGAGCTTAACTCAAAAGGCAAAGCTTTTACTAAAAGAGATCAAGATCAAATAGAAGAACTGTATAAAATGACTACAGGAGAAGGATATTATACAGGGACAAGATTCTTAGGTGGTTATCCTGCAGACATATATGCAACTGCTACAAGAATGGCCTTATTACCATTTGCTCAACTATCTAGTATGACTGAGGTTATTATTCCTTTTGCTAAAGCAGGAGTAGCAAATACAGCAGCTTGGAAAGGACTTGCTACAGCAGCAGGTGCTTCTACTAAAAGTATATTTGATAGCTCTTTACAATTATTACTTAATAGAGGCTATACCAAGCAAGAAGCTTGGAGAGAGCTAGAAGAAGTAGGATTAGCTTTAGACCCTGCTGTTATGGATATAACAGAAAGATTAAGTGGAGATGTTTTAGGAGGTAAGGTTAATCAGTTTGTAAATAGAGCTTTCTTTAAAGCTACATTACTAGATCAATGGACTCGTATGGTTCAGTTATCTTCTTTTACTACAGGTAAAAATCTTATTAGAAAAAACTTAACTTCTATTGCTCGTAGACAAGACTCAGGATTAGAAGATTCTTTAAAAATTAGAGATCAAAGAAGAGAGTTAGAAGAGTTAGGAATAGATATAAATAAAGGTATTGAGTGGATTAAACGTGGTGGAGAGCTAGATGACTCTTTTTATAAAGATGTTAAAAGAGGAGCTGCTAGGTTTACAAGTGAAGTTATATTACAACCTACTGCTGCTTCTGGATTAAAACCTAAACTACAAGCTAATCCAGCTACTCAGTTACTATTTCAATTAGCTTCTTATCCTACGGCATTTACAAATACAATTCTTAAAAATGCTGCTAAAGACGTAATTAAAAGCCCCTTACGCAATACGCCTAATATATTAGCTGCAGGGCTAGCTATGACATTTACTGCTAGATATTTGAATTGGATTAGATCTGGTGGAGAAAGCGAAAAAGATAGTAATTGGGATTGGAGTGATTACGATGCAAATATGAAAGCTATTAGGCGATGGGGAGGTAATGGCGTTTTATTTGATATGGTTGAAAGAGGTAGCAGAGCTAGAGAAGCTTGGAAGAATAATGCTGCTTTTATTACTGGGTTTGGTGGGCCTATTATTGGAGATATATTTAGAGTCTTTCAGCCTGGAGGTGGAGCTGGGGATATTTTAACAAGTAAGATACCTGGGTATGTTGCTTTTCCTGCTATAGAAGAATCTACAGGAATACCTATAAAGACACAGACAAGTAAAATTGCAAAAGCTTTAAATAAAAAAGCTAAATTTAAGCCAACTAGAGGTGATACTGTATATTTTAAAAAAGGTGGAGAAGTAAATGTTCCTAACGCTCCTGAAGAACCTGATGAGAGAATAGATAAAATAACAGGGCTACCTTATAACTTACAAGCAGGTATAGCCTTTAGAGATGAAGAAGATCCTATTAAAAGACTAGGGCTAGCTAGAGGATCTTTAGCTAAACAAGATTCCCTAAACAGATTGTTAGGTAGGAGGAGTAATGCCTAGAGCTAAATCTAAAGCTAAAAAGAAAAGCACAGTAAATAAAGCAGGTAATTACACCAAGCCAACTATGCGTAAGAACCTATT
>CETW01184926.1_pt1 | contig 10873 bp, 4 predicted proteins | sample 361381 | NCBI WGS metagenome assembly CETW01 (sample SAMEA2620570, study PRJEB7988) | marine metagenome | isolation source: saline water (ENVO:00002010), including
TCAAAAAATACTTCATCATTACCTCCTCCCGTAGCTCCAGCACCGCCCCCACCATCTGCATATTCTAGTTGCCCTACTGCTGTTGCTCCACTACCAGTAATACTTTTTACTTTTAAAAATTTATCTGCTGCTATCTGGTTATCAGGCAAAATCATAGTATAAGATTGACCTGCACTATGAGCAGGGGATTGTAGTTTTACGCCATGAGAGTTTTGTGAACAGTTAAGTTGTAATTTACCATCATTACTACTACCATCTCCTTTTACTTCTACTGCACCAGAGCCATTAGGATTTAATTTTATATTGCCATTAGATGTAGATGTATTTATTTCTCTTGCCTGTACATCTAAATCTCCTCCTAGCTGTGGGGAGGTATCGTCAACAATATCTTGTGTAGGAGTAACTACATCTACAAACTCTAAAGCATTGGCACTACTGTTTACTTTAACTGTTTTACCACCTGCACCACTAAAGTTTGCAGGGGTATCTGTTAAAGATGTAAAATCTGTTGCTCCTTGACCAGAAGAAATACCTGCCAGTTTTGTTTTCTCTGCATCAGTAAAAGCATTTGTATTAGATTCCCCTTCATATAAACTTTTAATTTCTGCTCCTGTCTGATCTGCGGTAGCCGAAGCTTCTATACCATCAAGTTTTGTGTGGTCTGCATCAGTAAACACGTTGCTATCACTAGCACTTTCTACAAGTGTTCTTATTTCTGCTGCGGTTTGGTCTGCTGTAGCTGAAACTTCTATTCCATTTAATTTAGAATGATCTGCGTCAGTAAAAACATTACTATCACTTGCAGCTTCTACTGCTGCTCTTATCTCTGCATTTGTTTGATCTGCTGTGGCTCCTTCTTCTATACCTGATAATTTATCTGTAATCTCCTGTTGAGCAAATAATACCTGATCGCTGTTTGTATCTAAATCTGTTTCTGTTAAAACGCTACCATCTTGAAAATCTACTTTCTTTGCACTTATATTTGTATCTCTTTGAAACTTAATATTATTAGTACCCGAAGGTGGTATGTTGCCAGAAGTAAAAGTAACAGTTGAACCGCTTATATTATAGTGAGTGCCTAGTGTTTTAAGAACACCACCTACTGTTACATCAACTTCTGCATTTGCTAAAAATGAAAAAGGTATAGCAAAACTGGCTGTACTGCCATTTCCATTATGTTGTACTGAAGTAGCAGTAGTGTTAGTAGCCATGATTAAAAGGAACTATTGTTAAATGTACCTAAGTTAAGTTTATCAAACTCTTTAAGCAATACATCATTAAAGTTTTGATTCTTTTCTTCAACTGCATTTATTCTATTATTTCTGTCTTCTTCTGTCATTTCAGTTCGCATATATTCTATCATACCTGCTTTTATATATTTGGTATTTATTTTTGATAATGTTTGGTATATTTCTTCTGATGCTCTTTGTCCTTCTTCACTTTGTAATCCAAAATTTTGTATAATACTTCTTCTTGATTGTATATATGGTGTATTTATTTCTGCATTGATAGCTTCTTTTATATTCATATCTCTACCTTTATATTTTAATTCTATTACGTTTGTTATTTTTTTAAGATCATTGTATTCATTTCTATCTAATTTTTTTGGTATAAAATCTGCTGATCTTAAATTAGGTAATACTGAACCTCTTATAATATCTGGTGGTGGAGGTAACATTTTACCTATCTCAGCTTGCACATCAAGAACTAAAAAGTTTTGACTTTCTCCTATAGGTCTATTGTATATAAATTGAAAGATACCTCCTTCTTTGCGTGGATAAGTTATTACATTATTAGTTATATGTTCTACTTGTGCAGGTAACTTACCACCTACATTTAAAGGTACGATTTCTTTAAACATCTTATCAACTGTATTTTCAAAAGCTTGAATTATAAAATTTGCCTTATTAAAATCTTCGTGACTATATGGCAAACTTTCATTAGCACCATCTCCTGAGTATGTTTTTGAATCACGTTTTAAAAATTTTCTTAATTGTTTAGGGTCGCCTGTTGATTCAAACAATGCTTTAGCATCTTCCTCATTAAATCCCATTGTTTCTTTTATAGCTGCTGGTACTCTTGCAAGTCTTTTAAATAAACTTGAATAAGGGAAGTTAGCAGAAACTTGCCTACCAATATAATCAAGAAGCTTTTTGTCTCGATATTTTAAACCTTCATCTATACCTTGTTCAGTTAGTTGTCCACCTGCTGAAAGAATTTTCAATAGCTCTGATATTTGACTTGTATATGTTTTACCAAACATATTACGACCAACAAAAGCAAACCAAGTTCCTACATATTCTGCTACTCCTTCAGCATCAAGATCACCTTCGTATAACCATGGTTGCATCTCTGCAAAATCTAACCAAGTTCTGACTAAAGAAGCTAGTGGGTCAGGTATAAATTCAAGACTCTTATAAATATATACAGGCTTGCCATTTCTTAGCAAAGGGTCGCCATTCTCGTCATACTGCAAAACAGCTTTACTATAAGGTCGCCAACCATTTTTATACATAGAAATCCATTGTGCAGCACCTTCTTTGGTATAAAAATTAGGACCACCACCTGTTAAAAATTCTTTTTTATATTCGTCATCTACATCTTCAAATTGTTTATTAGTTAGAAATAACATTAAAGTACCAAGTGCAGCACCCATTCTTATTTGACCATTTGCCTGTTGACGAACATAAGGGTCTGGACTATTCAAGTCAGCAACCATATCAGGTAGAAGTGCTTGGTTTACTACATTTATGTTTACCCTTTGTCCATTTGGTAATGAGACTTGTATTGGTAAATTTACTATTGGCAAGTATCTTGCAGTTTCTAAAAACATATTGGTTGGAGTTCTTGTAAATTTAAAATAAAATCTAACTGCGGGATTATTTATAGCTGCGTCATTTATAAACTTCGCACCTTTACCAAAATAACTATCTGTTCTTATGTCTTGAGTAAAGGTAATAGTTTTGCCAACTTCTTTTGCTCTTGTAAGTATTCTTTGTATAACTGCATCAGTTGGTTGAAGCACTCCATCTTCTATTCTTCCTAGCTGTCCTTCTTGACCTTTTAACAAATAAGATATAACACCATCTACAGTTCCTTTTATATATTTTGTTAAATCTTCTCCTTCTAAATTTCTACCAATACCTTCATAGAAAGCTTCAAATGCAGTAGCAGCAATAATATTAGGTGCTTGCACTAAAGCGTCATTTGCTGTCATCAACCTACTAGGTAATCTTATAACCCTTCCAAACTCGTCATAAGCTCTTAAAGGCCAGAAACTAGAATCCGAAGATATAATAAATCGTTGCCCTGTATCTCCTTTTATATTTCCAACATTAATAAAGTTATCTTCCATATCCCATGATCTTTTCCAAGCTTGTACACCAAAATCCAAGTTATAAAATAGATAAGATAGATATTGTTGTGCTGCCCTTAACTCGGTAACACTACTAGCACCTGCAAAATTATTTATTGCTTTCATAAACGTCATCATTGCACCAGAATATAAATTTATTGCTTGTGTATTAGGACCAGAAAGAACAGCGTTTATACCAATTTCATTTAAAATTCTTGCACCTTTATCTAATCCCTTTATAAGTGAAGTAGATATAGCATCTTGATTTTGAACTGCAACAAGTTTTCTAGGGTCACTACTTGCTGCTTTTAAAGTAACTGCTGCTTGATTTAATTTTGAATAATCTCCTGTTTTTGTGGCTTCTTCTAAAGCTTCTGTCATTCTAGTTTTTAATAATTGATTTCTTGCTATTGCGTCATCAATATCTATTTGCAACTCAGGCACTTTAGCAGTAGCAGCAGCTTTTTCTGCTGCTGTCATACCTGTTATTTCTTCAACTGTTTTGCCTTCTATACCTTGTTCTGGCTTCATACCGAAGGACTTAACAGTTCTACCTGCTTGTGTTCTTAGTGGCAGACCTAGTGTTAACCATTCTTCTACGTCTGTTAATGACTCAAACAAGTCATCTATAGCCTTACTTATTTTTGCAGAATCTTTAGTTTTAATAAGGTCCATCATTATTTGGTTCTTATTAGCTACGTTTTCTGTTGCTAGTGTTATAACTTGTGATAATGCAAAATTTAAAGAATCACTAGGAACTAGGTTATACATCTTTGCATACATTTCTGCATATTCTTTTATCGCACTTGTATTAGATAACTTAACAATTCCTTTATCAAACATACCTAGACCTTCAAGCCTTGTTTGTACTTGGCTTTTAGAGCCTACAAAAACATCTTCATCTTTTAATTGCCTGATTATTGATTCTACTAATTCTTGTTGTCTTGGTTTAAATTCTTTAATAAAAGCAACTGATTGAGGATTCTTTGTAAGATCACCTAAGTTTTGTTTTTTGCCAGTAATACTTGTCTGTACTTCTTGGGAATATTTAGCATCAGCAGGTACTTCTATTGTTAGTCCTACTGTGTTACCTCGACCTGCTTGTGCTGAACCTGTTTTATCAATAACTATTTGTTTTATTTTTTCATGTAAGTTTGTGCCATGTTGTCTTATTTCTGCTTCTGTAAAACCTTGATTAATAAAACTTTCTAAAATTTGATCTGCATACTTTGGCGGTTTTGTTTTTTTATATCTCAAATACCAAGCCATCTTATCAAAATCAGATTGAAAGACTATAGGTGCATCTCCATAATTAGGCTTCGTATTTTTAAATTGATTAGGCATTATATATGTTCTGACAGAACCATCTATAGGTCTTGTATTTGTTTGACTACTTGTACCAGAACCTTCGTTCTGTAACTTCTGTCCAATATTGTCGTAGTTTTCTCCTTTACTTTCTATATCATTCTTTAAAATTTTAGTTGCTTTGTTTATGTTTTCGTTTGCTTCCTCTACAACTTGAACTTCTTTTTTGCTTAAGTTAAATATTTTGTTTGCTTTATCAAATTTAAAACCTTTGTATTTAGTAAATATTTTATCTAATCCTTCAATAGAACCTTTTAAAGTAGCACCAAATCCAAGACCTAAACCTGCATTTGTATAATATTCTTTTAAAGTTACTTCATCTCCTAATATATCTCTTAGGAAAGTTTCAGTAGTAGCAATTGTACTACCATAAACACCTGACGCAGCTACACCTTTCCAATTTTTTAAAGTTACACCAAAAGGAATAATTTGTACAGTACCTGCTGCAATAGCTTCATTTTGATTAACTTCAAAATTTACTTTATCTTCTGTTTTTGCTCTTTGTTTTTGTGCCTCTATGTTTGCATAATAACCTACTGTAAATTGACCAAGAACATATATAGCTTTAGCCCAATTATTACCCATCAACAAAGGTGCAAAAACATAATCTGCTGTTACACCTACACCTATCTCTATACCCAAACCTTTCGCTAATTTATTTAGTTCTGACTCGTCATCAGCTTCAAGCATAGTAATAGTAAAACCTTTGTCTTCATAATGTTTCATTACATTTGCAAGACCATTTTGAAACTCTTCGCTTTCTACTACATCTATAGGTATTTTGTTGCTTAAAAATTCTCCACCAGAATAACCTGTTTCTCTTTTTATTAGTTCAAAAAATTCTTTTCTATCATTTGGCCTTGTAATTGGTTTGTTATTAAAACCTAAGTTAGTAAATTGATTACCTTTTATAAAATCATAAACACTTAAAAATTTTAAACGTGCTTCAAGGTTTGGTACAGTATCTTCTCCAACTGAAAAGTCTATAGTTTTATTAAATATGTTTCTTGTCTTATCATTTGGTTCTGCATATAAATCAAAAGGTTCCTCTCCATCTTGTAAAAAAGTATTTGTGTAATCACTAAAGTTATATTCTGTATCCCAATCTATCCAACTTTTATCCATATTAAATATTTTTTTATTATCAAAGACATTTTCAAACTCAACTTCTGGCTGCTGTTCTTCTTGTGTATTATCAGTTGTTTGATTTTCAGAAATTACTTCTTGGAGTTGTTCATCTACGCCTATATTTACAGTAGGCTTCTCTTCGTTTTCAAAGCCTATATTTGAAGTTGAACTTGTCATTTTTAAAATAGTGGAGGATTACGTTTTGCGTCTTTGATTAGTTGTAAAACCTTTGTTTTGTAGTTTTTGTCTGTAGCATACAAATCATTTGGTCTGCTTTGGATTAAGTCAATAGCTTCCTCAACTGTATCTACACTAACTATACCTTTTCTATCTCTAAAAGGTTCATTCCATTCTTCGTTATATTGTTTCATTTGATCTCTAATATCATCAAAATCTACAAAATCTCTTCTTGTATTTTCAAGACCTCTACCTAAATCTTCTTTTGTTTCTAGGTTAGTAGATTGACCTTTTTCTATTTGACTTAATGATGCTTGCAAACCTAAATAATTATTTTTACCTGATGGCGATTCTCCATTACCTGTTTCTAACATGGCTTGTGCAGCAGTTAGTTCTGGAAACTTATGACCTGCTTCTTTAGCTAGTTTATAAAAAATAGGAAAGTTTGTTTCAAATCTTTTTATACCATTAGTTTCTTCTTTACCTACTATGCCTAAAGATTCTGCTGTTTGTTTTGTATCTTCTATATCATCATTAGGAATAATCACTCCATCACTTTTTGGTACAAAAACTTCTCTGCCTTTTTCTCCAACAATTACAGGTTCATCTTTTTTAACAGAACCACCTTCTGCAAGTCCTCTTAAATTTTTTAACTTCTGATTATTTTTTACTCCACTCTTCGGATTAGCTAAATTATATAGTTCTTGAAGTAAAGAGTTTTCAAAGATATAATCGCCTTTTACTATTTTTATTGTTTCTAATTGCACAAATTCAATAATTTCTTTTTTTGCTTCATCTTTTTCTTTTTGAGTTGCATAGTCTGTTGTAGCCCAAGCATCAATTTTATCTCTATATCGTTTTGAAAGATCATTAAAAGCATTTGTATAACCAACTTTTACTACTGTATATCCAGACTTATTATCTTCTCTCAAAGCTTCTTTCATGTTTTTAAGAGTAGTTTCAAACTCTGGGTACGAAGACAACACACCTTGAGAGCTTTCTTTATTAATTAATTTCAAAGCTTTTTCATATCTTGTTCTATCTTCATCAGTTGCAGTAGAGCCTAGTACAGCCATAAAACTATCAAGCCTTACTCTTGCTTTATCTTTATCGCCAAACTTGCCATTGTTATAGTCTCTTATAAATCTATCAAACCAAAGATCAACATTATCATTTCTTAAATTATATTCTTGAACAATAAATTGTTTTAAATCCTTGTGTCTTGCCACTAAAGCTTTGAGAGTTTTGACATTGTTAACATACGTTGCCTGATTCATAGAAGTCCAATCCATGCTGCCTAAAGTTTCTGTTATGTCTTTTTTATTTAATAGATTTGCAAGGTCTTGTTCTTCTTTGTTTGCATCTTTTATCTTTTCATATATTTCTTTCTTAAGTTCCAAGATACTATCATCTTGATCTAAAAACTCTCCTAGTGTTTTTTGTACTGGTAATCCTTCTTTTGTAGTACCAGTTGGTCCTACTGTAACTCCTGACATAAAATCTATATAATCATCTAACTCAGATTGAGCTTCTACCCAAGAAATATTACCTCTTTCAAAATCATTTAAAATTCTATAACCATTCTTTTTAATTATCTCAATCATGCCTGACGGAGAAACAACCTCTGACAAACCTAATCTATATGTATAGTCTGTATCATTTTGAAGTAAAGATAATGCGTAGCTTTCTCCATCTTGAAAATTTGCATCAATAATATTGTTTTCAATATTTTCATTGTATTTATCAATATTGCGAAAATATAATAACGAACTGTCTGTAAGCATACTTGTATAATTTTGTATGTTTGCATCTGCTTTTGCTTCTACCTGTTTAGTTATTGCTTTGCGTAAAGCTGCATTTTGTTGTGGAAAGAAAAATTGATTTAAAAGTTGTGGTCTTATTCCTTTTGTATCTAATAATTGAGTTTCTTTAAATTCGTTTATAGCATTTTGAAATTCTTTAGAATTAACATCAAATTGAGATAAAGGTACAGGAGTAGTACCACCTTCTTTATTTGGTACTTGAACAATATGATTTGCAAAAAATTGATTAGTCTTACCTTCTGCTATGTTTCCTAAATTCATAGCAAGTTGTTTTTCTATTCCATACTCTATATACATATTTCCACCAACAAAATTTCTCATAATTCTGTTGCCTTTCTTTTCAGATAATTCTTTTTTTATCTGTGTAATTTGTTTATCATCAGCACCTAAAAGTAGATTTTGCCCTTCTAGTACACCTTCTTGTTTTGCTTGATCTATTTTAAAATTAACAAATTTTTGTAATGTAGGGTTGATGTCTGATAAGGTTTCAGCTAAACCCATCAAACCAGTTTTAGGTAAAACAGTTACAGGTTCAACAAAAGTTTCTACAGGACTTCTAGAGCTTTGACCTGCTGTACTTTGAAATTGTTTAGTGCCTACTTGTAAAACCATAATTAACTTGTTGGAAGTGCGTTAAGATACATACCAACACCTTGAGTACCGATATTTAATAATGTCTGACCTAGAGTTGGTATAGCATTATAAGCTTCATTAATACTGCTTTGTAGTTGGTTTCTTCTGCTTGCAAACTGTGATTCTGTCTGTTGAATATTAAAGATATATTGTCTTTGCATTGATTCTATGCTTTGATTTACTTTCTCTCTATAGTTAGCAGCTTGTCTATCTTGGTCCATCAATAATAATCCTATAGTTGTACCTGCTTGTTCTGATGCTACTATAGATGATTTTGCTTGCAAAGCATCAATAGTTTTTGCAAACTTATCTTGTGCTGCAAACTTTTCTTCTTCTGCTTTTCTTTCTGAAAGAGCTAACTGTTTTTGTCTTTTATCTGTTTCTGCTGATTGGTTAGCTAATAATGCTTGATTATATACTTGATCTGCTCTTTGCTGTGCAGCAGCCCTGCCAAGAAAAGCATTGGCAGCAGTAAGACCCAAGCCTATATTAAATGCGGCAGCAGCTTTACCTGTTAATCCTAATGCAGGTATTAAAGAAGTAACGCACATTTAGGCAATCCTTAAAAATTCGTAGAAAGGTTTTTTTTGATAACCATAACTCTCATGTAGTTTTACAAATGTAAACCCAAGAGCTTTTAACCATTTTATAGCAGAAGTGTTTTCTGCATATACATAATTATAAAGTATTTTATAAGACTCAAGTAGATTATCAACCCATTTTCTGCCTTGTCTTATTAATTGTATTCTATATTTTTTATTATCAAACAAATCATCTGTAGCAACGCACCATATACAACCATCTTTTTGTACTCCACATAGACCTATAGGTTGACCTTCATCATCAGCAATAGTCATATTAGTCTTACTACCTAAGAATGTATAACTAAGAGCATCTTCTGGACTCAAGCCTGTTTGGTACAAAGCTTCAATCTTGTCCATAACTCTCATGTTATCTACTACATATTTAAAATCTTTAAGGTTTGATTTTCTTAAATATCCCACTAAATTCTTCTACTCCTTATATGGAATACTCCTTCAAATTCTGCACTAGCTAAACGTGTAGGTAAGAATGTATCATTCTTCACATCTATATCTACCCTGTCAGACTTACTCATTATCGGTACTTTAAATGTACCTGTATCTAAATTTATTTGTCCAATAGAAGCAGAAGCAGAGCCAAGCAAACGACCAGTAAATTTATGAATCGAAGTATCTCTATTCTCAGGTGTTACTTCTACTTTAAAAAATCCAGCATCTTCATACTTAATGTAGAAATGATGTATTTGTAACCTACCACCTACATACTCAGGTGAACCTGCACCTTGTTCTGTTAGTCTTTGTTTACTAAATCTATAGTGCATTTCAAAAGGTTCTCCAATAATAAACTTACTATTTCTAAAATCTCCTGTAGCTGTGATAGTAGAAGTAGAACCATTTGTAACATTTGTAGTCGAAAGTACTTGTCCTGATGTAAGAGTTTTTGTATTACCTTGAGCATCTACAAATGTGCTTGTTTCTCCACTACCTAAATATCTACCAACAATATTCATATTTGCTCTAAGTCTATATGGAACTGTAAAAGTAGATAGACCAGTACCAGAGCTATAAGATACTGATACTCCTGTAGTTGCTTCAGTTACCTTATGGTCAAGATGATATTCAAAACTAGCATTAGCTTCTCTAAACTCAGTTTCAAATGGTATCTTTTCTAGCGTTACTTTATTAGCTTCTTCTATAACAGCAAATAAATCTGTACCAATAAAATCTACATTTAAGATAGACCTGTTTGTATTGATGCTGTAAGTAAACCAAGAACTTAAAGCTTTCTGTCCATCTCCTCCATACAACCATCTATATACATATAACTTATTAGGATTATCTGAACCTAAGACTACAAGAATATCTTGGTTAGTAGATACAGCCATCTTAAATACATTAGTTGGTATGAGTCTTGGTACATGAATCGTGACGTTTGCTGCATCTCTTATCTGTGATTCTCCTTGAATAATATATTCTCTAATACCTGCAAACGAACCTTTTTCAGTAAGAAAATAAATAGAACTACCAGAACCTACAGGCTGTGCTGCTGCACTACTCTCAAATTCAGTTACAACTATTACGTTAGCTGTTTTAGGAGTAAGGTTGTCTGCTGAACTTGTTAATACAAACTGCGTCTGTTCAGAAAATAATATAAGTTTTTCTCCCATAGTTACTGCACTTTTTAAGATTGCAACTTTTGTATGAGAAGCAGCTACATCTATAGGTTCACTATCTAAAACAGATATAACTGTTTCTGGAAAAAAGTTAAAAAACTCTGACACTCTAGAAAGAACTACATTATCCCCTGCTAAAAATCCAAGTCTATTTCTAAAGAAAAATACATTATTAAT
>CETW01113361.1_pt1 | contig 10854 bp, 12 predicted proteins | sample 361381 | NCBI WGS metagenome assembly CETW01 (sample SAMEA2620570, study PRJEB7988) | marine metagenome | isolation source: saline water (ENVO:00002010), including
TACAGAAAAGATTTATTAGATGATATGCCAAAAGGAATAAATTCACCGGAATATGAATCATTCGAGTTGTGTGACACAGAATCAGTTTTGGTAGCCTCATCTGTGGGAAGGTATGAATCAATTGGAGGAGATATAAAGTTTTTAAGATTATTTCAAAAAAAAATTGCTGGATTAGTTACTGACGGTTCTGTCAGAGATTCAGAAAGTTTAAAAGAGTATAACTTTTCAGTTTATGCATATTCATACACTTCAAAGCAAGGTCCTGGAATCATGTTACCATACCACGTCAATCAACCTATAAATTGTGGGGGAGTTTTGGTAAGACCCGATGACTACATAATTGGAGATAATGATGGAGTGGTTGTTCTACCTGAAAAAATAGCTGATGAAGCTATAAAAATTATGTATGAAAGAGACCAAATAGAAAAAATAGTTAAAGATAGGTTGATTAAATCACCGGGTTCACCAGGAAAATATTATCCTTTTAATGATCTTACGTATAAACTATATGAAGAATTTAAAAAAAAGAAAAAATAATCTATGTCGGAGTTTAAGTATGTCTATTGAAGGAATGGCATTTCATCAGGGAGAAAAAATCTTGTTGAAAGATGCAAAAGTTGGAGTAATGACTCACGCTTTACATTATGGTACTGCTGTTTTTGAAGGGATCAGGGGTAATTGGAATTCAAAAAAAAATCAAATGATGATTTTTAGATTACAGGAACATTATGAAAGATTATTAAGAGGAGCTAATATATTAAGAATGAATCTACCTTATTCTGCTGAAGAACTTTCTGATATCACGGTTGATCTTGTAAAATCTAATGGATATACTCAGGATGTTTATATAAGGCCGCTTGCATACAAATCTCATGAATTAGTAGCTAATTTAAAGCTTCATGAGTTAGACGATGATATTTCAATAATAGTTATTCCATTTGGTGCATATATTGACAATGATAAGCCTATTAATTGTCAAACAAGTTCATGGAGAAGACCTGAAGACACAATGATGCCTACAGGAGTTAAACTTTCAGGCTTGTATACAACCAGTATTCTTGCAAAAACTGAAGCAGTCGCATCTAACTTCGACGAAGCAATTTTATTAAATTATGATGGAACAGTTTCTGAGGGAAGTGGAGAAAATTTATTTATGATCCGTGATAATAAAATAATTACTCCTACCGAGACAGATAATTGTTTATTAGGAATTACGAGAGACTCAATAATAGAAATAGCAGAAAAAGAGTTAGGTATTAAAGTTATAGAAAGACAAATTCACAGATCTGAACTTTATTTAGCTGATGAAATATTTCTTACTGGTACAGCAGCTCATGTTACATCCGTAGGATCATTAGACAACAGAAAAATTGGGTCAGGTCAAATTGGGGATTTGACGAAAAAACTTCAAGAATTATATTTTTCAATTGTAATTGATAACGAATCTGTTACAAAGAAATCAAATTATTCTAAGTGGTTAACTAGTTTTAGTGTCTAGAAATTTGAAAGTCATTTGAAGATTTTTGATCTGTGACATTTTTTGGATTTTCAAGAAAAATTTCATTCAGTTTTTGTGTTCCAATAATTTTACTTATACATTCAATTTTGTTTTCTATGAATGAGTTATCCATTTGATCGTAGTTAATCGAATCTGTTGCAATAAAATCGTATATGCCTCTCTCTAAAAAAACTCGGGATTTTTTTTCTATTTTTTCACCAAAAAATGAAGAAAAAGATCCCAAAGATAACTGGAATAATACTCCTTGATCTTTTAACTCAAAAATAATATCTTCATTTAGTATTAGAAATCTTTCAGGATGAGAGATTATTGGGATCATTCTCAAAGCTAGGATTTGTTCAAGAATTTCTCTTACTAATTTATAATTATTATTATGGTTGATATCTAGGAGTATAAAATTTGATGACAATAAGGATAGTTCATTTTGGTTTTTCTCTAATTTTTCAACTAAATCTATAGTAACTAAGTATTCAAAACCAGTATAAATTTTTTCTGAGTTTTTATATTTTTCTTCTATTTTGTTATGATTTATTACAAGATTCTCAAACTGATTCATTACCATCTTATTTTCTCTGCTAGGGATATATTTTTCTGAAAGAATATATAGTGTCTCACCAAAAATTAGATATTCTTTATCATCATCAACTATTGTCACAGGGTCATAAAAATTAAACTTTTTATTATTAATATCAATCATTAGGATCTAGCTTCAATCATTCTAAATGATTCACCATAATCAAAATTAAACTCTTCTGCAGAATTACTTAGTCTATTTAAAATATTTTTTCCATACTCAGAACCTAAACTTAGACCAGGTAACTGACTTTCATGTTTGGAAAGAGATTCAACTTTTTTGAGTTCATATGAGGAAACATCAATACAAATATTTGGTTCATCACTACCCCAAAAAAGTAACTTTTTTACTTTATATGGTTTTATTTCTTTACTGATTTGTTCTGGGAAATGTAAATGATCTCTAGCATAGGGATAAATTGCATCCATAACTGAATATCCTAAATTTCTATGATCCCGATGTAGAAAGCTTTTCATTCTAAATGGATCATGTGTAAAAATTATTTCTGGTTTATATTTTCTTATGTTATAGACTAAGTCAGACAAAAGGGATCTGTTAGATTCTAATTCTCCATCAACGTACCCTAGTGAAACTATCTCCTCTACTCCTATAGATTTTGCTGCTTCAATTTGCTCATCAGCTCTAATATCAACTATCTTTTCACTAGTCATACTTTTGTCATTAGATCCACTTGAACCAGTAGTAGCAAGTAAATATACAACTTTTGTCCCTTTTGAAGCCCATTTTGCTATAGTTGCTCCAGTTCCTATTTCCGCATCATCTGGATGTGCAAAAATAACCATGGCAGTTTTTGGAATCTCTGTAAATTCTTTCATTTTTTAGATTTTACTTTTTTTATCATTCAATTATTTCATCTAATTAGAAAAAAAATCAATATACTATTAAGTATATGATTGAAATGTAAGTGTGAAATTATGGATCATGAGTTAGAAAAAATTCTTGAAAAAGAACAAACTAGACAAAAAAATTCAGCAGTATTTATAGCTTCAGAAAACTATGCTTCTGAAGCTGTAAGAAAATACACTTCTTCAATACTTACTAATAAGTATGCTGAAGGCTATCCTGGAGCAAGATATTACGCAGGCTGCGAGTACGTTGATCAAATAGAAAATATAGCTATTGAAAGAGGAAAAAACATCTTTCGAAGTAATCACATAAATGTTCAACCACATTCAGGCTCTCAAGCAAATATGGCTGCTTATATTTCTTTGTTGAGTCCAGGTGATAAAATCTTAAGTTTATCCTTAGATCATGGAGGTCACTTATCACATGGTCATAATGTGAATTTTTCAGGAAAAATTTATGAGATACATAATTATTTTCTAGATAAAGATTCTGAGATGATAGATTTTGAAGCTTTGCAAGAAATTGCTGATTCTGTAAGACCTAAAATAATAATTTGTGGTTTTTCAGCATATTCTAGAAAAATAGATTTTAATAAATTTAAGCAAATTGCAGAATCTGTTGGAGCTTTACTTATGGCGGATATAGCTCATATTGCAGGCCTAGTTGTAGCTAGACAACATCCTTCACCAGTAAATATTGCAGATATAATAACATCAACTACCCACAAAACACTCAGAGGTCCAAGAGGTGGTATTGCAATAATCAATGAATCACTCGCAAAAAAGTACGACAGAGGTATTTTCCCAGCTGTTCAAGGTGGTCCAATTATGAACAATGTTTTAGCTAAAGCAGTTGCTTTCAAGGAAGCTTCAACCGAAGCTTTTGTAGATTACTCTATAGATACTGTTAGAAATGCTAGTCTACTTTGTGAACATCTTAAAGAAAAAGGACTAAGAGTTGTGTCAGGAAAGACTGAAAATCATTTAATGTTATTAGACACCAGATCTGTAAATCTAACAGGATCTGAGGCTGAAGAAAAACTAAATTCTGTTGGCATTATAGTAAATAAAAATGCAATACCTTTCGATCCTCAACCACCCAAGATTACATCTGGAATAAGAATTGGTACTCCTGCAATTACAACTCGTAAAATTTCCAAGGATGACCTTTTGCAAATCGGAGATCTTATATATGAAACATTGATTAGTGCAGACTTAAATAAATCTATAATTAGAGATAAAGTTACTCTTATTATGAATAAACTACCACTTCCATAAATTGAAGGATATTATCTAAGAGATATAGTCTTAAATAGATGTTATAATTCTTAAAATCGGTAAATCAATTGAAAAAGGTAAAATATTGAAAAGATATGAATTAATGTGGATCATTGGTGGAATACTTGACGATAAATCAGTAGAAGAATCGCTATCAAGTGTAACCAAATCGATTTCATTACCAAAGAAAACTAAAGTCATTAATGCAGAACTTTGGGGTAAAAGAAAGCTTTCTTATGCAATTAATAAATTTGAAGATGGAACATATTTTTTGGCAGAAATTGAATCAGAATCTGATGCTATCTCACAAATTGAACTTATACTAAAAGAAAATGAAAGTGTTATTCGACATCTTATAACTGTAAAAGAAAAATTTAAGCCTTATAAAGTTAGTACAAAATAGGAGAGATCTTGAGTTTAAATCAAATATTACTAATTGGAAATTGTGGATCTGACCCCGAAATGAGATATACTCCTAACGGATCAATGGTTGTCAACTTTAGCCTGGCTGTGAATTCCTATAGAAACGGTTCTGATGGAGAACAAATTCAGGAGACTGAATGGTTTAGGGTTTCATGCTGGAATAAAACTGCAGAATCTGTAAACCAGTTTCTCCAAAAAGGAGCAAGGTGTTTTGTTGAAGGTAGATTTAGATCAAGTACATACACTGCTAATGATGGAACTCAGAGACAATCCAATGAAATTACTGCATTTAGAGTTATTTTCTTAGATAGAAATAATGAATCAAGCAATACGGATGCTAATTTTAATCAAGATAATAATATTCAACAACAAACTAACACTTCTAATGATTTTGATAATCAACCACAAATTTCTAACGAAAATGAAGTGGATGATGCTGAAGAATTACCATGGTAGTAAAGGAAAAAAATGACAACTAACAGACAAAATTCACGCAGAAATAATTTTTCTTATGACTTTAGAGCAAGGAAAAAGCCAATATCAAAAGTAATTAAGGGCTTACCAGTAGATTATAAAGATGTTGAGGTACTTCTGTCATATATAAGTGATAGAGCGAAAATATCTAGCTCTTACCGAACTGGTAATGCTGCAAAAGATCATAGAAGTCTGACAAAGGCCATTAAAAGAGCAAGGCATATGGCTTTATTACCTATTTCTCATGAACACGACATAGTCAGAACTTCAATTGAGGAAACCTCTAATGAAGAGCCGGTTGTAGATGAAGCAACTACAGAACAACTATCTTCCAATGAAGAATCTGATGCTGAAAATAAATCAGAAGAATCTGATGCTGAAAATAAATCAGAAGAATCTTAAGATCTCAAAGTTTATATAAGCTTAATTCTAATGGTAAATGAAAATAATATATCATCATCTGAAAATAGTGATTCTTTTGAACTAGGCAAAAGAAGCATAACCTCTAATTTAGGAAAATCAAGGTTTGAACTTTTAGAAGATAACAAAAAAAAATCATTTTTGTTTAAACCTTTTTTTTATCTAGGCTTTTCTGTTTTTATAATTTTGTTTATAATTCTTTCATCTTTTTATACAGTTACTTATATTATTCCTCCTATGAAAGATGCTATCAGAGTTGGAGATGTATCTTACACAAGAGGAGATGTGGTAAATTTTATAAGATTTAACCAAAGGATTACTGAAGATTTGGGTATGGAATTTGAAATTGGTAATTCATTGTTTGAAGCCCTAAGAGTTATATTAGAAGGTGAACTTGCTTATCAAATTGCTCCTAAGTATGGAATTTCAGTTAGTAATGACGAAGTGCAGCTTAGAATAGAAATGCTGATGGGTTTTATGTCTGTTGAAAATACTGGATCAGATGAGTATTTAGCAAATGTTGAAGAGTCTTATAGACAATTTCTAAACAAAACAGGGCTATCTGATCAAGAATATAGAAACTACATCAAGAGAACTATATTTAGGGAAAAATTGAGAGGATTAATTGCAAGAGACATGTCAAGAATTCAACCACAAGTTGAGCTTTATGAAATCGTTTTTGAATCTCCTGATTTGTCAGTAATAAATTCTATAGAAAGAAAACTAACCATGGGAACATCTATTGAAAATATTGCATTAGAATTTTCTGAAGATCAAGAAGTTCTAAGAACCAAAGGTAATATTGGTTGGATGCCTAAAGGAGTAGACGATAAGTTAGATAGATTGATTTATTTTAATGATGGAAAAGAGATAACTCCTTCTCCTAAAACATTACTTAAAACTCCCATCAGTAAGACTGATGACAAAGGATTTGCATTTTACTATGTAAACAATTTTTCTGAAGCTAGAGAAATTGAAGATAAGTATTTTGAACAACTTGCAGATTCTGAATTTGAAAATTTTATAAATTCTTTTAATGAAGAGTACAATCTATGGATGGATATTGATAGTGATATATACACATGGATAAACACAAAAGTTTTATTGGCTTCGAATTCTGAATTTTTGGAAATAGAAAATGAAGAGAGTGAGCCAAGTATTTATCAACCCCTATCACAATAGTTTGATATATACTAAATTTATCCTAGCAAATTAGATAATGAAAAAAAGTTTATTTAATCAGTATAAAAAATTTTTACCAATTACCCATAAAACACCAGAAGTTACGCTTGGAGAAGGCTTCACTCCTCTTGTTAAGTCAAGAAATCTGTCAAATAAATTCAACTGTGAAATGTACTTCAAATTAGAAGGATGTAATCCTTCTTCATCTTTCAAAGATAGAGGAATGTTTATGGCTGTATCAAAAGCAATTGAGAATAAAAAGCAAAAAATTATATGCGCATCAACGGGTAACACTTCGGCTTCTGCTGCAGCTTATGGAGCAAGATATAATTTAGAAACATTTGTTATTATACCGGCTGGTAAGATAGCTCTAGGTAAGTTACTTCAAGCAATGGCATATGGAGCCAAAATAATATCAATTGACGGAAATTTTGATCAAGCCCTAAAAGCGGTCAGAGAAATTTCCGATAATCTAGGTCTAGAAATAGTTAATTCTATAAATCCCTACAGGCTTGAAGGACAAATGACAGGTGCTTTTGAAATTTCAGACGAACTGGATGGAGCACCTGATTTTCAATTTATGCCAGTTGGAAATGCAGGAAATATAAGTTCCTACTTCAAAGGATATAAAAAATATATGGATGCAAAAAAAATCTCTAAGCTACCAAAATTGATTGGAATTCAAGCTGAAAATTCTGCACCTCTAGTTGATAATAAAATAATTGACTCCCCAAGTACTTTAGCAAGTGCAATTCGTATAGGAAATCCGGCTAGTTCAAAACTTGCTAAAGATGCTATTTCAGTAACTGGAGGAAAATTTATTAAAGTGTCAGACGACGAGATAATTAATGCACAGTCTATATTAGCTAAAGAAGAAGGATTATTTTGTGAACCAGCCTCAGCTGCTTCTTTAGCAGGATTTTTTAAGTATGCTGAAAGTGAAGATGATTATAAGGGGAAAACACTAACTTTTATTTTGACAGGAAATGGTTTGAAAGATCCAGAAGTGGCAAAAAAATATCTAAGTTCTAAAATAATCAAAACTTCTTCTAAGATTAAAGATATTGCTGAATCAATTCAAAATGGGAAATCAAAAAGTTTTATAAGAAGATTTTTTTAAAGGAGTTTTTTTTGGCCTCATCTGACATCATTAATATTTGGGAATCATTTCTGGAAAAAAATCCTGAAAAAACACCTTATGATCATATGATCTGGAAAAATATTTGGATTAATCATTTTTCATATGATTATAAATTTGAATATTTTTATAATGATGATTTTTTTGTCCCACTTAAAATCAAAGATTCAACTGCAAGTATTATTGGAGATAAAGATATTGTTGATTACAATAATCTGTTATCCAATAATTATATTCCATCTAAATTTGAGGAAATATTAGATCAAGTTTTCTCTCGAGATCTTAATATATTCCAATTATTTTCAATTTCTGAAAATTCTTCAACTTATAAGTTATTATGCAATGAAAAATTACATAATAAATATTCTGTTATATTTCAAAAAGAAGATGTTTCACCGTATCTTAAGCTACCTGAAACTTGGGAAGAATACATAACTAATTTACCTAAGAAAAAAAGACATGAACTTAGAAGAAAAATTAGAAGATTAGAAGAAAATACTGAATACGAAGCCGGAGATTATTCTTCTTCTATTCATAGCGATGAAATATTTGAGAATTTTTTCAAATTGCACAGGATGAGTTCACAAGACAAGAATAAATTTATGAACTCCAAAATGGAAAATTTTTTTATTGACTTGATTTCAAAAATGTTGGAAACAAATTCAATTATTTATTCATACTTCAATATCAACAATACAACTGTAGCTTGTTCACTGTCATTTTTAGAATCAAATATCAGATATCTGTATAATTCTGGGTTTGATCCTGCTTATAATAATTTTTCTTCAGGTCTACTAAATCATGCATTTGCAATAAAGAGATCCATAGAAAAAAAATATGATGTATTCGATTTTATGAGAGGTAATGAAAGATATAAATATGATTTAGGTGGGATCGATAAGCAACTATATACTGTAATTATAAAAAAATAAATGGCGCTCAATTTTTGTATAGTATCGACTCATTCCTGCCCGGGAGAAAAAATTGGACTAAATAATGCTGGGGGTTTGAATATCTATGTAAATAATTTAGTTAATTTTTTATCTTCTAGTCATAATGTATATTTAATAACTAAAGATTGCGATAATTGTGATTTAAGTTTTTTTCAGGATAATGTTTCAGTAATCCATTGTAATCCTAAAATTTATGATCATAAAAATGTACTACCAAATTTTGATATGATTATTAGCAATTATTGGACTTCAGGAATTTTTTGTAGATCAAATTTCTCAAAATCAAATGCTATTAAGATTAATATATCTCATACTTTGGAGTACTTAAAGAAAGAACATATAAGTAGTTATAAAGTTGATTCAGAGAGAGTAAAAATTGAAAAGAAAAATCTTAATTTTTTTGACTACACATTATCATTTTCAGATTTAGAATCTAAATTATTATCTGATAAATATCATGTGCCTTCACAAAAGATTATTGAATCTACTCCTGGTTTCAGCAGAGCTCTTTTTTTTCCTGAATCACTTGATTTTGCTAGAAAAAAAATAGATTTTGATCCAAATGGTAAACTTATACTTTTTGTAGGAAGAAATGACTACTTAAAGGGAATTGATATTGCTATAAATGCTTTTAAGAAAATTTATAACGAATTTGAATCTATAACTTTAGGAATAGTAGGTGGTGATTATGGTTCTGATTCACAAAAATTAATAGAAAAAAAACATTCCAAGTTTTCATATTCAAAAGATATAAAATGGTTTGGTTCAGTCCCCCATAATGAGTTAAGAAATTTTTATAACGCTTCTAATTTAGTTATAATTCCTTCAAGATCGGAAACCTTTGGTTTAGTTTGTTTGGAATCTTTAGCCTGTGAAACACCAGTATTATTTTCTGATACTGGAAGAATGAGGGATTTTGTCCACATTGGTAAAACGGGAATTATTTCTAAAGATACAAGTTCTGACAGCTTTTCCAAAAATATCAATGAATTTCTAAAAAATGAAAAATCCTATATATTTTTAGATCAGTATTATGAAAAAATAAGTAAATTTGAATGGAATGTAATATTTAATCAATTCATATCAAAATTTATTTAATTAATTGATACCATCCAAGCTTATCATAGACATAAAATCCAATTTCTTTATAAATTTTTATTGCAGGAATATTCTCATGATCAACTTCTAGTACTATTTCATTACAGTTATTCCTAATTAATTGATTTAAAGCAGTAATAATTAATTCTTTTGCTAAACCTCTATTTCTAAATTGTTTTTTTACACCACACATTGATAATTTTGACTGATTATTTGATAAATTTGTTTGAGTCCAACTATATCCGACCCAATTATCAGATTGACTTTTCAAGATATTAAAAAATGATTTAATACCTAATTTTTTCAATGAATCTAATTCTTCTCTAAAGTCTTTAATTGAATTTATTTCATACCCATAATGATCAGAAAAGCAATCATTTTGAATATTTACTATATTCTCTATATTTTTATTTTCATTGACACTACATGACTTGAAATTATTTTTCTTTATAAATTCTATTTCTTTTTTAGAATTTATTCTCATAAAATCATAAATTTTACTTAGTCTTAGAAAACTAAATTCATCAGGATTTACATTACTAGAGTCTCTTATAGCAATTTCTATTTTATTTGATTTAGTAATCTCTTTAATCTCATTAATAATTTCTCTGATTCTTTTAATGTCAAATGTCATAACTATTGACCTATTAAGACTATCTTCGTTCTTTATAAGAAAATAATTTTCAATTTTTTTATCAAAGTACGAAATCAGTATTCTATATTTTTTATCATTAAGTATCTTTATTATTTCTTCAAAAAAAAATTTTTTATTTTTATTAAAATCCCTAAATCCATGATTAGGTTTATCATATAAGAATTCAAAGAATTCTGAAATTAATCTTTCATTATCTTTATTTAGCGTAATAGTTTTCATTTAAAAGTATTTAATAGCTATTTAGTCTATATAGTTATATAATAGAAATCAACAC
>CETW01189721.1_pt1 | contig 10792 bp, 15 predicted proteins | sample 361381 | NCBI WGS metagenome assembly CETW01 (sample SAMEA2620570, study PRJEB7988) | marine metagenome | isolation source: saline water (ENVO:00002010), including
TAATGAAAATATTATAATCAGACATTCCGGGTTGATATGCTCCACCAGCCGTAGAAGAACCAAAAACAATTGAGATTGTAGGAATTCTCAATTTAGAAAGTTCGGTAACTTCGTAGAAAGTTCTTCCTGACTCGGCAAAATGACCAGCACCTAATATAGTCCCAGCTGCACCTTTTTTACCTTTACCTCCGCCCATTCTCAAATCACCTCCAGCTGACTCAACAAACTGAACATAAGGGATTTTATTGACTCGCGCAATTTCCATTGCTCTTGACCATTTCTTACCTGAAAAAGCATGCATCGCACCTGCCAAAACAGTAGGATCATTTGCAAAAATAACTACTTCTGTTCCAGCCACTATTCCGATGCCTGCTACTGCACCGCCACCTACGGGATAATCTGATGCATATGCAGCAAGTGAGCTTATCTCAAGAAAGGGAGTATCAGGGTCTAAAAAATTAGCTATTCTATCTCTTACAGACATTTTGCCTCTAGCTGCCAATCTTTCATGGTGATGCATACCACCACCAAGTTCTACATAGTCTAGTAAGTCTTCAATTCCATCCAACTTTTCCAACATAGCATCTTTGTATTGATTGAATTCTTCAGAATTCTTATCTATCTTAGTTTCTAAGGCGGGAGCTAATAGAGTATTTTTCATAAGTATCTTGTATAATGTGATTGCTGTTCTTTTTCCAAATCCAAAAAAATTGTAATTCAAATACTAACAATTGATAGTTATTAACAAAAGAATATTTTTTAATTAGTTATGCAAGCAAATCGTTTCCATTTCAGAAAGGTTATCGAAGAAGTCGATAAGAACTTTTTCGATCCTATCCTTATGAAAAAAGCCCAAGAAAGATCTAAAGGCATTGATAAAATTGTCTTGGCAAATTACATGATTTTACGTGCCGAAGATATGTCGTCTCAAGATAAACTCTCCCTAAGAAGATTTCCTTAAATTCTTTAACCATATTAAAAAGATAGATAAGTTTATATATACTTCTTATTAGGAGTATGGAAATGACTGATAATGTTACTAAAGAATTTGACGCAATAATTATAGGTGCTGGCTTTGCAGGTATCTATCAACTACTTAAACTCAGACGATTAGGTCTTTCAACCATCATTCTCGAAAAGGCCGATCAAGTAGGAGGCACATGGCACTGGAATAGATATCCAGGAGCAAGGTGTGATATCCCTTCTTTAGAATACTCTTACCAGTTTGACGAGGATCTTCAACAAGAATGGAATTGGTCAGAAAAATACTCTGCTCAACCAGAGATTCTAGAATATATAAACCATGTTGTTGACAGATTTGATCTCAAAGAAGATATAAAATTTAAAGAAGAGGTACTTAGTGCGAATTTTAATGAGGAAGAATCTACGTGGCTTCTAGAAACCTCCGAAAATAAATATAAATCAACCTTTTGTATCTTCGCAACGGGGTGCCTTTCAGTACCTAACAAACCTGACTTTGGAGGATTAGAAAATTTTAGAGGTAATTTGTTACAAACCTCAACCTGGCCCCAAGAAGAGCAAAGATTTGATGGTCAGAAAGTAGCTATAATTGGTACCGGGTCTTCCGCCATTCAATCTATTCCAATTATTGCTGAACAAGCATCTGAGTTGTACATTTTTCAAAGAACTCCAAACTATTCTATACCTTCCAATAATGGGTTAATGGATAAAGAAGTTGAAAAAGAAATAAAGGGAAGGTATTCAGAATTTAGAAAGGAAAATTATCAAAATGGCTTTGGTATAGCAGCTATTTCAGATGAAGCTTTAATATCTGAAACTGACATAGACGAGGTGAATGCCCAACTTGAAGAGAATTGGCAGAATGCTGGTTTAGGTTTTTTTGGAGGTTATGCAGATGTTGCTTTGGATAAAGATGCTAACGATGTTGCTGCAAACTTTGTTAGAAATAAAATCAAAGAAACAGTCAAAGATCCTGTTACAGCTGCATTATTGACTCCTGATTATCATATCGGTGGAAAGAGACTCTGTGTTGATACAGGATACTTTGAAACGTTCAATAAAGATAATGTTCACCTCATAAATATTAAAGAGAACCCTATACGTCAGATTAATGAAGATTCTTTGGAGGCAGACCGTATATATGAAGTTGATACGCTTATTCTTGCCACTGGATTTGATGCAATGACAGGAGCACTTACAAATATTGATATTTCTGGAAGAGGGGGCATAAAACTTAAAGATCAATGGGAGGGTGGTGCAAAGTCGTACCTAGGACTAGGTATTGCAAATTTTCCAAATCTTTTCACAGTTACAGGGCCCGGGAGTCCATCTGTGCTATCAAATATGATGCCCTCGATAGAACAACATGTAAATTGGATAACAGATTGTATTCAGTGGATGATGGAAAATAACAAGAAGGTTATTGAATCGTCTAAGAGTGCAGAAGATGAATGGATGGTCCTGGTAAATGAAATTGCTGACATGACTATATTTACTGATACCAAGTCTTGGTATAACGGGTCAAATATAGATAAAAAGGCAAAGGCTTTCTTACCATTTATAGGGGTGCCCGTTTACACGGAGATGCTTGAAGACATTGTAGCTGAGAACTACAAAGGATTTATATTCGATAAAGCGAACTAAGTATTAAGCGAATATTGCTGTGTTTAGTAGCATCGCAGCACCCATGAATATCAAACACGCCGCTTGCACTATAGTCGGTATCACTACAAACATTACTAGTGGATTGAAATCCATTTTATTCATGTAGTCCTCTTCCCTCCACTCATTACAAGTAGTCTCATCGGCTTGCTCTTTTACTATCCTTAGTCTCATATTTATTTAGATTTGTGAAAGATAATTATCTAATCTTTCTTGATTCATTAAAAAGGTCGTTTTATAGGTTTCAGCTTTATTTTTTATATCATCAAGATTTCCACTCGACTCAACTTTTATTACGCCTACCATCGCCATCATATTGTGAGGAGTACATTGATAGACATATATGCCTTCTTCTGTAAGTGTTACGGATGTATCTTGACTGAGTGCTCCCACCCAAGGTTTAGCCCCAGCAGGAATCATGCCATCAACTGAAGAGGAGTTGTGAGAGACGTCAGTTGCGATAAATTTAACTGTGTCTCCTTTGTTAATTGTTATAACTGCAGGCTCGAAAACCATCATGCCTTCTTTGCCAGCATTTAGCATTTTCACAATATGCTCTTCGGCATACGTAAAATGTAGGCTAGAAAGAAGAATAAGAGATAATACAAGTTTTTTCATACCTGTATTATATACTATATCTATTTAATGATATAAATTTTATTTATAATATATCAAAAGTTAGACCAGCATTATTTTCCAGTCTACGAATCAATTTTTCTCCCATGGCCGGCGCAGGTGTATATATTCCACCTGGCAGATCAGGACAGTCTTGCACTAAGCAAATAGCACTCTCAGCTATCATCTTTGAAGTTGAACCGTATCCTGGATCCATGTCACCAGTCACTTGAGCTTGAACTATTCCTTCTTCAGTATCAGCAAAAAAGTAAACATCATAATTTCCTTGTTCTCTAGATTCTTTAGATGGACCTTCACCTGGTTGAGGAACATTGTCTCCCCCCATAGGATTAGCTGAGGACATTGCCTTGGCAATCTGCTCTCCTTCATCTCCTTCTCCTGCGATCATCATTTCGTCGTAACAGAAATCTTCACCATATGCATGATCTAAAAGAGCATTGGAGCGATGTATATTTTTGGTATTAATTGGCGCCATTACAAATGGAGCACACCACATATTCATTCTCTCGTCTAAGATCGGTTTAGAATCATCAAGCTGAGCAGGGCCTTCAAAACCTTCGGTCAAAGAGAATGGATTTGCTAAAACTTTTATTAGCTCTGGTTTTTCTTTCAAAGTAGCCATTGTTGCTCCTAGGGAAGCAATTGTTCCGCCTGAGAACTCCCCATTCATTGCTTTCACTCTACCTCTTACATGTTTAGCGGGTTTTCCAAACTTATCTTCAGTAGCTTTTTGGACAAAATAAACACCTAGATCAAACGGGATACTGTCGAAACCGCATGAAAAAACTATCCTAGCACCTGAATTTTGTGCAGCCTTTTTATGAGCATTGATCATTTCAAACATCCATCCAGGCTCCCCTGTTAGATCAACATAATCTGTACCATTTTTGGCACAGGATTCTACAAGTTTTGATCCATAGAGTTGGTATGGTCCCACGGTCGTAAGAATGCATTTAGAAGACTGTGTCATTTTGTCTAAAGAATCCATATCGGAACTATCTACTTCTAAAATTGATACGTCATCATCTAAGTTTAGGTCTTCCTTAACTAAAGATAGCTTTTCTATATTCCTACCGGCTATAGCATATTTAATTGAATTTTCATCTGCATATTCTCTATGCATATATTCAGCAACTAATTTTCCTGTATAGCCACTGGCACCGAATATAACCACATCAAATTCTTTATCCGACATTTTTTCTCCTTATATATATGAAAGTGTACATTTTACATGACATAATCTACTCATAACTATAAAGCTTTGGATTATTAAATTTATAAGAAGATAATGAAATATTTACACACCATGTTGAGAATTATGGACAAGGAGGCCTCATTAAGTTTCTTTGTTGATGCCCTTGGGTTAAAGGAGATTAGAACAATTGATGTAGAGGAAGGAAGGTTCTCTCTTATATTCCTAGCTGCAGAAGGAAATGAAGATTCTCAAATTGAACTTACACATAACTGGGATGGTGATGATTTAGGTGAAGGTTCGAGAAACTTTGGACATTTAGCCTATGAAGTAGATGATATATATGAAGTTTGTCAAAGGCTTCAAGATAAAGGAGTAGAAATAAATAGACCACCAAGAGACGGCAGGATGGCATTTGTTAAGTCTCCTGATAATATCTCTGTAGAGATTTTACAAAAAGGAAATGCCTTAGAACCTAGAGAGCCCTGGCAATCAATGGAAAACTTAGGATCTTGGTAGTTTGATTCAGGTAAGATCTAATTTAATATTTGAAAGATGAATATATTTAAGATTCTAAGATTTAGCAGTTTTTTAATAGGAATAAACCTGTTTTCGCTTTTTTCATCTGCTGAAATTCCTATGGGACCAGAAGGTAAACCAGATCTAAATGGTGTTTGGCAAGTTATGAATCGAGCTAACTTTAATTTGGAAGCGCATTCTGCATCAGCTTCCTTGCAACTTGTAGATGGTCCCGTGGTACCGTTACCTCATCCAGATATTTTAGCTTTGGGCTCCGTAGGATCTATTCCAGCTGGTCTAAGTGTTGTCGAAGGAGGAACGATCCCTTATAAAAGGGATGCATTAAAGATCAGGGAAGACAATAAAAAGAATTGGCTTGAAAGAGATCCAGAAATTAAATGTTATTTACCAGGAGTACCCCGGGCTACTTATATGCCTTATGCATTTCAAATCTTTCATAGTTCTAAAGCTTTATTTTTTGCCTATGAATATGCAGGTGCGACAAGGAATATATTTTTAGAAGATCCAGGACCAGCTCCTGTAGATTCATGGATGGGACAGTCATGGGGTTATTGGGAAGACAATACTTTGGTTATCGAAGCTTCTGGTTTTAATGGCCAAACTTGGCTTGATAGGTCTGGAAACCATCATTCTGACAAATTAAAGGTAACAGAGAGATATACTTTAATAAATGCCAATCTTATGGAATATGAGGCACTAATAGAAGACGAAGAAACATTTACAAGACCTTGGAAAATAAAAATGAATCTTTACAAGAAAGTAGGAGATGATTCTCAACTACAGCAATTTAAGTGCGTAGAGTTTGTAGAAGAGTTAATTTACGGAGAATGGCGTGCAAAATAATTTTTTACTAGTTTTAGTGTTTTCATATTGCACTAGCGTTTACAGTGAAGAGTACCAACAAGTTAAAACTTGGTTCGGAGATCCTGATTTACAAGGTATTTGGACTAATGCCAGTTTAACAACACTTGAGAGACCAGACTATTTCGAAACTTTAGAGCTTACTGAAACCCAAGTTAGAGATGCAAAATATGCTTCGGAAAGATTTAACGAAGCACTTGATAATCCTTATGAGCAGGGCGCAACACCTGAATCAGGAGGGGATGTAGGGGGCTACAATGTAGCCTGGATGGATCCCGGTAACGATTTTATGAAACTCAATGGAAAATACAGAAGCTCTATAATAACTTATCCTGAGAGTGGAAAGTTACCGAGAAGGCTTACTAGATGGGCTATGGAAGGACCTTTCATATATAGAATGTTTAACAGTGCTGATCATCCTGAAGAAAGAAGTCTAGGTGAAAGGTGTATTGTTGGTTTTGGTTCAAGCGGAGGCCCACCGATGCTTAATGTGCTCTATAACAATCACTATCAGATTGTTCAATCACCTGGTTATGTAATGATAATGGTTGAAATGAACCACGATGCTCGAATAATCAGGATAGATGGTGATCATAATCCTGAAAATATGAAACCTTGGTTGGGAGATTCTATTGGTTGGTGGGAAGGTAATACTTTGGTTGTAAAAACTATTAATCACCACCCGCAGCAAAAATTTAGAGCCGCTATTAGGCATCAGATACTAATGATGGAAGATGCAGAGGTTATTGAGAGATTTACTAGAACCAGTGAGACAGAAATTCTATATCAATTTGAAGTTAATGATAAAAAGGCATACAGGGATACTTGGAAAGGAGAGATGCCTCTTAGAGCAACCAATAACAAGATATATGAATATGCATGTCATGAAGGAAATTACGCCATGGCTAATATTTTAGCTGGAGCAAGGGCAGAGGAAAAATAGTGATTAAAAGAAATATTAAATATATAGGAATTCTATTTTTGGGATGTATGAGTACAAATATTTTTTCTCACCATGCATTCACTGCAGAATTTGATGCAAATGCACCTATCAACATAACTGGTAAAGTTTTAAAAGTTGAATGGATAAATCCTCATGCTTGGGTGCATGTAGAAGTTCAAGAACAAGGAAAAAAAGTTACTTGGATGGTTGAAGGTGGAACGCCCAATACTTTAATACGTAATGGTATTACAAAAGAAAGTATAAAACCCGGAACTGTGATTGTAGTAAGGGGTTATCAAAGTAAAGGTAAACTTTGTCTCCCTAGATGTATTGCTAACGGAAGAGACGTAACTTTTCCTGATGGAAGAAAAGTGTTTATGGGTTCTTCGGGTACTGGAGCTCCTAGAGATGGAGCAGATCCTAGAGAGAGAAGATAGTGTGGTGCAAAAATCATATTTTGCTCGGCATTTCTTTATACATATTTAGCTATAACCTTTTTTCAGATGATGGTCATGACCATGATATGCATGATCTTATGGCTCATTTCTTAACACCTGCCTCAGAAAAAATATGGGAATCTACTGGTTTCGTTATCACCGAAGAAGGTGAATTTAGTCTAGAGCCTAATGACCAAGAGGGATGGGATGAGGTCATGTTTGGAGCTCAAGCAATAATCGAAAGCTCACAACTTTTGATATTACCTCATAGATCTAAGGGAAGACAAGATTGGATAGCTTTTTCGAGCTTGCTTCAACCTATAGGTAAAAGAGCTTTAACAGCTGCAGAAAATAAAAATTCTGAACTCCTATTTCAAGTTGGTGCAGACCTATATCAAGCGTGCGTTTCTTGTCACAATGTCTATATGAGAGAGTAATCTTGTGATGGATTTTGTTGAGTGGCTTGCCTCGACTTCACTTAGCATAGCATTAAGAGAATCTCTGTATATGTACCCTTGGATAGAATCCGCCCATGTCTTATTTATTGCTATTTTCTTTGGAACCCTTCTTTTTGTAGATTTAAGGCTTACAGGACATGTTTTTAAAGAACTCTCAATAACTGAGATGAACAAAAAAGTATTACCCTTAACAATTATTGGGTTTGTTTTGATGTGCGTAACAGGCTTCTTACTTTTTTATGCTATTCCAATTAGGAATTACCAAAATATTTTTTTCAGGATAAAGATAGTTCTTATTATCTTTGCGGGACTAAACGCTTTCTACTTTCATTGGACAATGAATAAAGAGAGCAAAGTTTGGGATAAAGAAAGCTATATCCCACCTAAAATGAAGTTAAGTGCAGTCTCTTCATTGTTTATGTGGTCGTTAGTTATCATTTCCGGAAGAATGATCGCCTACAATTGGTTTGATTGTGATCGTCAACCGCAACCAGACATCATTAATTTCCTTACTAGTTGCGTAGTCGAAACAGAATTTTACGATAGCATAAATGGAATCTAATCAGTTATTAGAAATAATCTATATCTTGGAAGATAGTTATATTGGTGAGTATGTTCGTGACTCTCTATGGCTCTTTCCCGTAATCCAGTCCTTTCATCTAATAGGTTTAGGTATTTTAGGAGGATCAGTAGTTTTAGGAGATTTTAAGCTCTTAGGTATTCTTTTTCGCAGTGAATCAGTTAGTTATGTAATATTGCAAACCAAGAATTGGTTCAATATAGGCCTATCATTGTTGATTTTTACCGGTATTCCGCTTTTCCTTAGCGAGGCGGTAAAGTGCTATTACAGCAGAGCTTTTTGGATCAAAATTACTTGTTTACTAGTAGGTATCTTATTTGTTTATTTCATTAGAAATCCTTTAGCTATGAAAAATAAAAACCATTTGTTGATGAAAACGCTGGGAGCTATATCTTTCTCTTTGTGGGTAGTTACTGCTGCTTCAGGAAGATGGATTGGATTTTCTTAATCGAAAATCTCAGTTAAAGTATCCTGACAAACTAAAAAATAATAAATATAAAGCCATGCATAAATATTTTCTTTTCTTATTATCATATTTTTGTCTTCTACCTTTGTATTCTGAAGATCTCATATCTCAGAGGGGAATGGGCAATTTAATTGGAGCAGAGACCTGGGCCAGATGTGCAAGCGAACTAGCTTCTGAAGGGGCAAAACAATACGAACTATCTTATGAAAGATCTCCTACTATGCCAAAGTCGCCATTTGCTGGCGATTATGAACCTAAATTTCTTCCTCCAGTTGGTCTTCCGGGTTCGATACAGGTTTACAATATGGATGTTTTGAATGAAAACGTTAATGATGGCAATCAAGGTACCCAGATGGATGCTTTTGGTCATTTTTCTCATACTGAGAATACCTGGGACGGCGAATCTGAACTTAATACTTCTGAAGCAAAATATTTTGGAGGCTATAGGCAAGAAGAGGTTAAACCTTCACCTGATTCTCCTCTATTGAAACTGGGTATGGAAACCGTTCCACCAATCGTGACTTCAGCCATTCTCTTGGATGTTAGAAAATATGTATTTAATGGAAAGCCAATGGAAGCTGGGCAATATGTAACCATTGAGCATCTAGAAAAAACACTCGAACTTTCTGGTTTAAATACAAGAGGAATATTACCTGGAGACGTTGTCCTTATTAATACTGGATGGAGTGATAATTATGAAGATCCAGATATTAGCAAGGTTTATTATTCTTATGCACCCGGTATCTCATATGCAACAGCAGAATATTTAGGTTCTAAACAAGTTGTTGCTGTTGGTTTAGATACTCCTTTTGTTGATGCTGTGCCAAACCCAGATTCAGACACGCAGTACGAAATGCCTGGTGGAATGCCTGAAGGTCTTGGTTTTCCGGTACACCACTACTTTTTAACTCAAGTAGGAATTTATACACTTGAGAATCTAAAACTAGATGAATTATCTAAAGATGCGGTTACCCAGTCTTGTGTAATGATACTCCCACTCCTATCAAGAGGAAGTGCTGCTTCACCGATAAGACCGGTAGCTATTGGAGGTTAATTGCTTAAGCAAAATAAACTGAAAACTAAGTTCAGTTTAATTCTTTTTGACGTATTTCTTCTTTCATCCAGCTAATTAGAAGATTTAGTTTTTCTTCAAGATCAGTTACATGCTCAGCTAACATCCCTGAAGCATCAGTAACATTATTCATTGTTTCAGCATGCTGAATAAGCGTTACTATATTATTACCTGATTCTAGCTGCTGTGACTGTAGGTCTTTAACTTCACTCTCTAGATCTTCTATTCTTCTTAACAAGTCTTTTACAGTTAAATTCTCAGTCTGATTCATACATCTCTCTCATTTTTAGCATATCGTCAATATGTTTTTTATTTTCTTTGGTAATAGACTCAGTTTCTTCTTTTCCTTCAAAGATTTTATTAAGAATTTTCTTATTAAAGTCTCTCTGGTAGTAGAAGAAATAAATTAGGAACGCAGAATTAAATAAAGTAAAAATTAATATTAGATAAATCATACATGAACCTTAAGACGGCAAATAAAATTGGTCAATCTAAAAGACTAAAAAGAAGAATACTGGATAAATACTTATTTATCTTCCAATATTTTATCTGGGTTCACATGCTGCAATATTAGGTTTTCTGCATGGTGAAGATTTGTCTTTGAAATCTTCTTCATTAATTCTATCCATGGTCTTTTTACTACTCACGAAATTAGAATATTCCGAGCAGTTAAAATTTCTATTTCTCTTTTCATCAGCAATCTTTCTTCTAAGACTCGATTTCTCCTCAATGCTGAGTTCAGTAAAGCCGGAATCAATCTCTGGAAAGCAAAGGAAAAAATTGGAGTATGTATCTTGGCTTTTTCTTATCTCAGACTTATATAAGACGCATCCAGATATGGAAATACAAGAGAGAACAATAATGATAAAGGCTTTCATGATTTGAAACTTAGTCTACAACCCTTAATTACCCAATTCAAAATCTATAAGTGACTTAGATAAACATGAATACTATAATTCGCGCT
>CETW01026623.1_pt1 | contig 10786 bp, 8 predicted proteins | sample 361381 | NCBI WGS metagenome assembly CETW01 (sample SAMEA2620570, study PRJEB7988) | marine metagenome | isolation source: saline water (ENVO:00002010), including
GGCCATAATGACATGGGCGCCACCCCCGCCACTGTGAGTCGCCAAACCAACGGGCTTGCCTGTACACATGTCCCTGAATTGTTTCCAATCGGTTGACATCCAAGCGATGGCATTGTTCAATGTTGGTGGCATGGTCCCGTTGTATTCAGGTGCGATGATAACCCAAGCATCCGCCTCTGTCAATTTAGCAACTAAGTCGGAAACATCCGGGGCGTCCTCGCTTTTTGAACGAGCGATTGTAAACATGGGTAGGTCGATTTCAGCTAAATCAATAATTTCGGTTCCATGACCTTTCGACCTTGCGTTTTCAACAAATTTTTCAGCGAGTTCCAAATTTGTCCCTGATGTTGCTGTCATCATTAGGATGTGAGCCATGGGCCGGGGAAAGGACCTCGATTCTTGAACTTGTGCTGAGATTCGTTCATCTGACGAAGCGCGTCCACAGCGAATGCTTATGCATGGAAGGCTCTTGTGAGAGACGGAGATGGGTATGCCTGAACACGGTCATGAAGTGTGTCCCCACTGTGAACAAACCCTGACAGGTTCTGAGGCTACGTGCCCAAGTTGTTCGGGTCCTCTATTCGGTATTGCTCCAAAGGCTCCACAATCAACGGATACCGATACGGTGACCATCGACAATGTCGCCGTACCAACATACACGCCGTCATCTACAGAAAAAACACCCATTGAGGAGAAGATTTCTAGTCCGCAGCCAGAAGGACCGAGTGCAGAGCTTTCCGCGGATGAACTCATTCAGCAGGGAGAAGTTCTCAGTTTCGAAGGCCAGCATGCAGAGGCATTGCGTTACTTCAATCAGGCCATTGCCTTGGATCCATCAAAGCACATGGCTTGGTTTAATCGTGGTGTTGTCAGTGAAGCAACCGGCGACGTTCAAGACGCTGTGCAAGCCTTCAAACTTGCATTGCAGAACTCACCCGGGCACGGTGCAGCCAGTGCAAACCTTGCAGTGCTTCTGCAACGTATGGGTCACACAGCCGATGCGGTTGAGCATGCGCAGAATGGGCTGATTGCATTCCCTGGTCATCCGGCGCTACTTGACATCATATCAGGCGTTGGAACTTCACCTCCCGTCGTCGCATTGCAACCCGAACCTGTGGTCGAACTTGCAACGATTACCGAAAATGAAGAAACCACCCTTGAGGTCCCCATTTCAGAATCTGAGGTTGAACCAGTACCTGAACCTGAGGTTGAACCAGTACCAGAACCCGAAACAGAATGGGTACAGCCCGAAGGAAATATCAAGTCTCTTGGTACGGTACCAAATCCCACAATTGAGGAGACTGTGGAAACCCCACCTGTACAAACTCTTGACCTTGATCAATTGGCTGAATCAGCCACAATGATGATTCGTGAAGGAAACCCTGCTGATGCACTGGAGTCACTTCGCCCCCACCTCCCAGAAGCGGCTGCTGAGCATGCAGCCTGCTGGAGAGTCGCTGCCGGCGCCATGGCTCGTCTCGATTTAATCGATGCAGCGATTAATGCGTTTGAATATGCAACTGACTTGGACGCCAACGATGCATCAGCGTGGTTTAATCAAGGCGCACTGAAGAAAAAGACTCAGGATCTCAATGGTGCGCTAGATTGTTTCCAAAGGGCATTGGGTATCGATTCACAGTATGCCAAAGCCGCCAATGGTCTGGCCTTGGTTGCAGTCGATTTGGGCAAAGCCGATGTTGCCATTGATGCATTCCGTTCGTTATTGCTCATTGAACCGACGCATGCGAGTGGCCTAATTTTCGCAGAATTGCTCATCGATTTGGCGGAGGGTGAAGGAAGGGCCATCGAGTTTGACATGAATTTGCCCACGACACTTCCAGCAGGTCCTGAGATGGCTTCTGAAGCGTTGCAATATCTGACAGAAGGTGCAAGTACACTCCGAGCTCGTGCCTTTAGTTTGGCAGGAGAACATGCCGAGTCTGTGACCATTTGGAAACAACTTGTTGAACAAGATAAATCAGATGCCAGTCTATGGCTCGGTCTTGCTCGCTCACTCAGTGCAGCAGGCAGTGAGGAAAAAGCCGCTGCTTGCCGACAAAAAGCACGTGATCTGGGTGTCGAAGTCAGCGAACCTGAGGTGCAACATGATGTGGCTGAAGCCGCAATCGAATCGAGTGTAGAGGTTGTTGAATTGACCGAAACAAACTCGGAATCAACCTTGGTTGATGCAGATGACCCCTGGGGAGATGCACCGGCAACCATTGAACCTGTAGTGCATTTTGAGCCAGAACCCGAACCACAGTCCGAGGAACCTCCTCAAATCACGACGGAGGAAATTATCGTTCATGAGGCCGCACTGGATACGGTTGAAGCACCAGAACCCGTGTCTATGGAACCCCGGCCAGAAGTTGATTTGGCAGCAGCAGCCCTCGAAGCACAATCGCAAACTATGGCCGAGCACGCAGTTTTACCCGATTCCTCAAGTGTCGCAAATCAGGATATTGAATGGTACAACAAGGGCAATGAATTGCTAAACAAAGATCGATACTCTGAGGCCCTCTCTTGCTTTGATCGGGCCCTACCTTCGTTCAAGGATGACAAAGCGATGGCAATCAAGATTCTCAACGGTCGTGGCAACTGTTTCTACTATCTCAATCAATACAAAGACGCGATTGAGAATTATTACAAGGCCTTTGGGATTGATAAAAGTTTGACAACTGGCAAAGCATTGTACAACATGGGTACAGCCTATGCCGAATTGGAGTCCTATGACAATGCGATTCATTGCTTCAACCAATCGATAGGCAAGGATGTCGGTGAACCACTTGACGGCCAAAACAAAAAACGGGCGAAAGAACAAATTCGACTATGCAAAAAGTTACTCAAAGAGCAAAAGCGCAACTCTTGATCATTCTTCTTCACCCTGTTCAAGGTATTCCGCTTCTAGTTGCCTGATGATTTTTGAATTAAGTCCGTAAGTTGCTGCCACGATATCGAGTAGTTTTCTTTCTTCGGCAGTGATTATATTGTCATCCATAGCGGTTGCATATGCCTCCAAGTAAGCGGCTTCTTCAGGAGTATGTGTTGATGGGATAAATCTGCCAGAAACTGTGTCTAAAACTCCTAAAACCGGTCTTCGAATTGCAATTAACGAAATACCAACAATCACCCCACCAGCCACTCCATAGCCGATAATATCCTCCATCAATTCACTACCTACTATGAAAGCAATTACACCGAAACCTGTGAACAAGGCATTTCTGAAGGTTTTCCTCAAATTGTTATCAATACCAAATACAGTGTCCTTTAGGGTAGCATGTACAAACATCATTGCCTCAAATGCAATCGCTACAGGAGTAACTAGCAATGAGAGAGTCCATAAGAGATATTTGATTTTATCAATTCCAGTAGTATCGCCATATCGCCAAATGGTTTCATCAACGAATGTCACTTGGCCTCCGTGTAATGCGAAAATGAAAATCAAGAGTGCGAACCAAAATACAGCACCAATTACCTTACCGAGGAACCCAATGTAGAGAGATCTTGAAGTCAGACTCTTGTTGATGTCGGGATTCTCTCCCATTAGATGAGATTTGATTGAAGAACGAATGAACAATAATGCGACTACGGATACAGATGGTGATATTAGAACGATCATCCACAATCCAGGGGGTTGAGTGGTAATCGTTGTTTCGAAATCAGCAGAACATGTACCAATTTGAGTGACTGCATCATTCATCCATGGTTGCTCCGTACCGAACCAAATTTGCAGTTCTGGCGTTGCTCCCTGGGTACAGACAACCCATGCCGCATCAGAAACATAAAAGAAATCAAATTGAACTATTGTGAACCAAATTGTGATTCCAAAGAACGGGGCCAAATACCATGCATGTTTCCTAAGAATGGGATTATACATCAAAGTCAGACGATTTAGTCTGTAGTAAATCGGTATGCACAGGTACATGATTATCGCAGTAATATGAGCAATGAAGAAAACGTCGATGGTCCAGTGCCAAAGGATATCTTGCAGCCATTCATATCTACGAATATACAGTATTCCAGTCGAAACCAAGAACGAGGCTTTGATACCCTCACAAACCAGTAAGACTGACATGAATCGATTTTCATATCCATCAGATCTTGCCCTCCAAACAAGAGCACTAAGAGCGATACACCACAGAAGAATCAACAGTGACCCCCAAGAGATAATCATCCTGAGTCCAAATAGGTCGGAAAAGGCAGCACTGTAGTACTCCCTGACCGTCCACATGATATTTGTTCAGGGGCTAATTTAATTGGCTTTGCGCATAAATAATCCGAAACCAGTATCCAAAATTTCGACTATTTTCTGCTAGAATCGAGAAAAATATGTAAAGAGCATTTTTTTTCAAATAGATGGGTTTATTGCAGTACAACTGTATGGATTCACATGAAGAATGACGGTGGTCGCGAGAAAATTATACGCCTCGGCGGTAAAGACTTGAACAAAGACGGACGAATCATCAACCTCGTAGTAGTGGGTTCCAGCCGATTCTACGACTATTCAGTCGTTGAAGAAGCATTAGACGAATGGGTTGGTCAAGAGGCAAACCCGGATCTCATTATCACGGGTGGAGCCAGTGGTGTAGATTACCTTGCCGAACGGTGGGCTGACAATCATGGGGTCCCATTTGCTGTATTTTCAGAGGCTTGGAATGCTCCAAGGGTGGGGCTTGAAGATCAAGGTCGTACGGAAGCTCCCAATTCACTGACCAACGAGTTGCTAGCGGCGGCCACTCACATCTTGGCATTTCCTTCACCAACCAGTAAATGGACCGATATTGTAATTCAAATGGCGGCAGAGCGGGACATTCCATGTGTTGTGATTCATGTTGAATAGCACCGCACAATGGTGTTCAGTGCCGACAGACCCTTGAATCGAGTCATGTACGCATGAATGATGGAGGAGCGTATAGGCGCCCAACGGATGAACCCCCAGGGGTCCATTCCTGTAGAGGAAACAGTTGCCGTTGAGGAGCCGTTGGAGATTCACGTTAACGGAACTCCCTGGGTGACAACCATGCGAACTCCTGGGCACGATCGTGAACTTGCCATCGGTCTACTCTACACAGAAGGGATATTGGCGAATACATCCGATATTGATTCCATTGATGTGGAAGATAACGTCGTAATCGTTCACGGAGACTTATCCGCAGAAAGCCATACTCGAGGGTTTGTGCGTTCCAGTTCTTGTGGAGTTTGTGGTAGCGCATCACTCGAATCGGTACTCTCACGAAACCCTCCGAAAGTTTCTGCGGATGGTTTCACTCTCAATTTCCATGATATCGAGCGGTTGGTCGATAAACTGAAATCGTCGCAATCCTATTTTCATACAACAGGCGGTATGCATGCAGTCGCTCAATTCAATCAAGAGCTTGAAATTGTCAATTTGGCCGAAGATGTTGGACGGCACAATGCTATGGACAAAATTATTGGAAAATCGATTGATAATATTCCTCACTCTCTATTTGGATTTTTACTCAGTGGCCGTGTTTCTTTTGAGATGGTTCAGAAAGCGGTTATGGCTGGCTCCCCTTGTATCGTCGCAATTGGGGCTCCCACGACATTGGCAGTCCAACTGGCTAGACAGCATGGCTTGACTCTAATTGGATTTGCAAGAGAGTCCCGTTTCAATGTGTACACTGGAGCTTGGAGAATCAAGGGGTAGAGTCATGAGAGAAGATGTCAATCCCCTACCTCCAATCGAATCGGAGCGTCTCAAAATTCGTAAGCCCAAGCGAGTTGCTGCTGGTATTCCGGGTGTTGCCAAATCGTTCGCAATCGGACTCGCTGAAGCAGGAATCGGTCGAACTCTCCGCACGATGCGTACGGTCAATCGTTTCGATGGGTATGACTGTCCTGGCTGCGCATGGCCGGATCCAGATCACCATCGATCCGGTTTCGAATTCTGTGAAAATGGGGCGAAGGCTTTTGCTACAGAAGCCACAAAAAAGCGATTGACTCCCGAAATATTATCCGCAAAATCAGTCCAAGCATGGTCAAAAATGTCTGATATGGAATTGGATAAATTAGGTCGTCTAACCGAACCGATGGTCTTGCGAGAAAATTCGAATCACTACGAGAGAATTGGTTGGAAAGATGCATTTGCTATGATCTCTGAAGCCGTAGGAGCGTTGGAAAATCCGAATCAAGCCGTCCTGTATACGTCGGGACGTGCATCGAATGAAGCCGCATTCTTGTGGGGCACATTAGCTCGACAAATTGGAACCAACAACCTTCCAGATTGCAGCAACATGTGCCATGAATCCAGTGGTGTGGCCCTGACCCAGTCGATTGGAATCGGTAAAGGGACGGTCAAGTTGGAATGTTTCGACCATGCAGATTTGGTTCTCATCATCGGTCAAAACCCCGGAACCAATCACCCTCGGATGTTGTCTGCGCTTGCACAAACTAAGCGCAATGGTGGGTCTGTAATCAGCATCAACCCATTGATGGAAACCGGATTGAATCGATTCAAGCATCCCCAAGAGGTGATTCGACTCATCGGCAAGGGTACACCGATAGCGGATGCACACTACCCCGTTCGAATCGGGGGAGACCAAGCACTGCTGCAAGGAATTTCTAAGGTCATTCTTGAAGAAGGCAATCTCGATTGGAAATTCATCGATGAGCACGTCCAAGGTTTTGAGGATTGGAAGCGCAATACTGAGTCTCTGAATTGGGATTCAATCGTCTATCAAAGTGGGATCGAACAACAGCGAATCATTGAATTGGGTCAAGCCGTCTCCAAATCCAAAAATCTGATTATTTGCTGGGCGATGGGTATCACACAACATGAAAATGCAGTCGCAACGATTCAAGAGGCGAGTAATATTTTGTTGGCAGGTGGACATTTCGGACGTCCGGGGGCCGGCGCATGTCCTGTGCGAGGTCATTCAAATGTCCAAGGAGATCGCACCGTTGGCATCAATCATCATCCCAGTGAATCCTTCCTAGCGGCATGTGAGCAAAATATGGGAATCTCCATGCCACGGGAATCTGGATATGATACGGTTGGATTTGTCCATGCCGCACGGCAAAATTCGGTCAAATTGTTCATGGCATTGGGGGGAAATATACTGTCTGCCATGTCGGATACCGAAGTTGTCGCTCAAGCTCTACGAAATGTTGAACTCACCGTACAAATATCGACAAAACTCAACCGCAGTCACTTGGTTACAGGAAAACAGGCTCTGATATTGCCCTGCTTGGGTAGAACGGAAATCGACCCTGCAGGCTTCGTTACAGTGGAAAATTCGATGGGTGTTGTACATTCATCAACAGGTAAACTTCCACCCGCCTCTGAATTCCTTCGTAGCGAACCCTCCATCGTTTCTGGCATTGGTGAAGCATGCTTTGGTGATGCGCCATTTTCTTGGCCAAAGTATGGGAGTAGTCATGATGAAACACGAGATCTAATCCAATCGATTCTACCTGGATTCACCGATTACAACAAACGTGTGCGTCAGAAGGGCGGTTTCTATCTGCCAAATGGGCCACGTGATGGCCCCACATGGAATACACCTTCTGGCAAAGCCACGATGTACGTACACCGATTTCCTGAACGTGCAATTTCTGAGGATCGGTTCATTCTGATGACGATTCGAAGTCACGATCAGTACAACACGACGATTTACGGGATGGATGATCGGTATCGGGGTGTTTTCAATGCTAGAAGGGTGGTTATGATGAATCCGGAAGATATGCGTAACCTCGGAATTCATCCATCTGACTACATTGACTTGACCAGCCACTTCAATGATCGAACCATTGACTCACCTAAATGGAAAGTTGTCCCCTACGAAATCCCACGTGGTAACTTAGCGGCCTATTTCCCCGAAGCAAATGTGCTCATTCCTCTAGAGTCTGTCGCCAAAGGCAGCAATACACCCACTTCGAAATGGGTGGAAGTCAGTGTGACTCTTCGCAAGCATTGAAATTGGTCGCCTGTGAGGCAGGTGTATGGCCGAAGATGACTGTGGTGCGACATTTGCACTGCCAATGTCAGAAGACATTGAGGTAATCCCCGTCACAATTGATGTCACGGACGATGCCATGGCTGCCATGGTGGGTGCCATGGCTAGCGCTGATGGAGGCGACGTACTGGTCATCAGTGTACTCGGTGGCGGTTGTTCAGGATTCATGTACGACTTGCAAATTCAGGCTAAGCCCGAAGAAGAAGGCTGGCAATTTATCACCTGTGATGGAATTACAATCGCCGTACACGATCGGGATAGCAAGCAATTGTCTGGAATCACACTGGATTTTGTCAACAGTCTGATGGGGGGCGGTTTCAAAGTGGTTAATCCCAACGCACAGAAGGCCTGCAGTTGTGGTAAATCTTTCCGCTAATCATCACTAAGAATCTAATTCGGGTGCCTTTGGTGGAATTGCGTCTTCTCCTTCTTGCAGTGTCGATGGTGCCCGCAACATGTCTTCGAAATTGAAGGGCTCTTGTTCATCGATTTGTTTGCCATCGCTCTCTAAATGTTGCCTTAAGGAGCGAATCGGATTCAATTCCATTCGATCGTGTTCTCTGGTGAATGCATACAATGTGGGGTCGTACCGCTCTACCATTTGATTTTGGAAAACCATTCGGACTCGATCTGAGCGGAGTCCAAAAAACGAAATTTCGACCATAATCGCTACTGCAGCTGCACTGTACAAAACCATCAGTACAATACCTGCAAACCAAATTGGGTCTGAAAAGACCGAGTTACTCGCTCCAATTTGTGTAAGGAACAATTGTCGACTGAGCAAGAAAAGTAAACCCAAACCAACGACAGGTGCAAGGATATCATCGACAAGTCGCTCCATGGGTTGCAATCTACGTTGACTGGTATCTGCAAACACCAACTCGCCATGAGAAGCCGCTTTCACGATGACAATGACACTGGTAAGCAATAGGAAAAGCAAGACTGCAAATGTAATTCCAAGCCATGTGGGTAGTGGCATGTAAGAGACAATCAGATAACAAAACAATCCCAAAAATGCTGTTGTTGGCAGTCGGTGCATGTGCTCTACCATTGCATCTTCTTCACGAACTCCGGTGTCCAATCGGTGAATGCCAATAATGCCCCAATGCATCAATCGCAAAACCACATCGACGATTTTTGCGAGCAAACCGCGATCGATTAGAATCCACTCGGCGATAAGAATCAGTGGAAACAGTAGAATAAACAAAATTGCACCAATCAACCCGACCAGTGGAGACAGGATGAGGACTGGTAATAACATGAAATGGGGCAACTTCAGTGGATGGAGAACATCCATTTCGATTCGACCCTGCCGCATAATGTCGATGGGTAAACCACGGGCCAAATGATCCAACTCTTGTCTTCTTACGGACAACGGCTCACCAGCGTCGAGCACTTGTCTAACCCAACTACGATACCGGATATGCTCAGGTTGATTTCCGACACGAATCGCCCACCAAAATCGAAGTGGTAGTGCGAGTACAATCGGTACGAGAAGCACGCAAACAGCGATGAGCAGGCTGGTGAAATCCTCTGCCACATTTCGGTGTACGAAGTTCATGACTTAACAAAAGCGGAACTCAAACTCGGATTGTACCGATTATCGAAGATGCTGGTACGGGTCCGAAGTTGTGTGAATCCTCTGTTCCAGTGGGGTCTGGATTGTCACCTTCCAGGAAGAACTCTCCATCCTGAATACGCTTCACCCGTTTCACGATATGCATATTTTTCCAAGGGTGCTTTGCAACGACGACATCACCAACGTTTGCGGTGGAGTCCGAATCAGCCTCAACTTGGTCGCCATCGGAAAATGTGGGCCACATGCTATCGCCATGGATACGCACATCAAACCGAGCCAATTGGCTCAGCTCGCTCGAATCCAGGAGATTTCGCCTCGGCCCTTAACATTCCAAAACATGTTGTGAATCTGCTCGATTGCATCCATCAACTCTTGAGCGTGTTCCGCAGAAACTTCAACCTTACAAGCACTGCAAAGTTTGGCTGCCTTCCAGAAGATGTCATGTAGATCAGGGATGGCTTCAAGATGTTGAGGTTTGAAGAAGTCGGTCCACAGGACGAGCAGTTCATCTTTGCACTTTTGTGCTTCTTCTTCTTTGATCGCAGCATATCGACTCATGGTGTTGATGTAAGCCGCAGAACCACAATCGCTGCCATGGTTTTCAGCGAGTGTGAGCATCTTGTTGGTCATGGATTGCACGGCTTCACCGGCAATTCGTGCACTGGCGGGATCATAGACTCCACAGGGTCCATCACAATGGGCTTCAGCATCAATTACGTAGGGTGCGTCTCTCGACATATACCGACCCATTCGAATGCCGCCTATGAACATGCGTATGTTCAAGGGGTGGATTGCCAACGCAAAATCATGGCCAGAATTGCGGTGACTGATGGTATGGCTGAGGCTGCTGTAGAGATTTTGAGAAATGCTGGACATGAAGTAGATTTAGACCCGCAAGACCTCAATGGGTTTGATGCAGTTGTCATTCGTTCGGCCACCAAGATGACTGCATCAGCGATTGCTGCTGCGCCCACTATCAAACTGATTGGACGCGCAGGTGTAGGTGTTGATAACATCGACTTGGATGCGGCCACAAAAGCGGGGATTTTGGTTTGCAATACCCCGGGTTCCTCAACTCAATCCGTGGCCGAATTGACCATTGGTCATCTTCTGGCCTCTACTCGGCACATACCAAAGGCGGATCGGGATTTGCGCGATGGTAAGTGGACCAAGAAGGCGTTGAAAGGGACAGAACTGTCAGGTAAGCGAATCGGCTTCATTGGGTTCGGTC
>CETW01089057.1_pt1 | contig 10783 bp, 9 predicted proteins | sample 361381 | NCBI WGS metagenome assembly CETW01 (sample SAMEA2620570, study PRJEB7988) | marine metagenome | isolation source: saline water (ENVO:00002010), including
ACGATTCTCCAGATTTGGCGTCCGACTATTTGCGCCTCATCCTCTGTGTCTGAGGAATCTCGGGCGATCCCGTACTCCATATGGCTCGTCATCATTGCAGCGTCCAACAGAAGACCTTTGAATCCTTCACACTGTTTGTTATGGTGCGCCCGCCGGGATTCGAACCCGGGACAAGAGGTTGGAAACCTCTTGTGATAACCCCTTCACTACAGGCGCGACGACTTGGCGAAAGCAGAGTCTCTCTAAACCGATTCGGTTCGGAGAGGAGGATTTTTCCTCTCTATTTACTTCAATAACTAGAGCCGACTCGGAGGACCAATGTTAATCCGACAAAGGATCGGTATTGTGATGTTATTCTTATTTCTACCAATTAACACACCATTTTGGGACATGTTGTTTGAAAGTATTGGATTTCCCATACCATATGATGATTGGGAAATTTTCATTACTTGTCTAATTCTCTTTGTAATTGGCAGCATATTTACCTTTACACCAAAAATGAAATTTCCTCTGGATAAATAATTGAGGCTAGAAATCAATTCCATATAACTCACTTGGCCACTTTGAATGGACAGAAAGAAGAAGATCTTCAACATAATCTAAGTCTTCAATGGCAAGTAAAGATTTACACAATTGATTTGTTCTTTTGGGTATTGTTTTTGGTCCAAGAACGGCACCAGGACGTTTTGGGTCATCTAGAAAATCAGTTTCCATACCCCATCTTGAATTGGATAATTTGTATGTATTTAGTAGGTGATCCACACTACCACTACCTACACTAACAGTACATGAAAGATCGTTAGTAAATTCAGAAGATACATCAGCAGGAGCAAAATGCCTTACAACATTCTTACGATCAAGACCAGATGAATCCACAATTTTGGCTAATTCGGAATATGTTTGTTTGCCAGCATCCTCCACATGAAGTTGGACTGGAACTTTTGATGAGGCGGCCATAGAAAGTATCTCTGCTAGCAATATATTTGCATCGGACCAACGTTCTGAACTAATTGGATAATGAGGTCTACCTACTTCACCAAGACAATGAGCATGTCCTGAATCTATGTGTTCAATAGCTAATGATACTGATTCAAGATGTAGCTCAGTGGCCCTTTTAATCCCGATTTCATCAATTTGCTTCTCCCAAGCCACAGGATGTGGACCAAGAACAACTCCAACTGGTATTGAGTATCTCTCTCTAATTTCATCAGCCATAAACAAAGTTTCATTGTAGGCCTCCTTGTAACCGGAAATATCTGTTGGCAATGAACTAAATTGTGGTTTGTGTACTAACATTAATCCAGTCCCTCCAACTTTAAGAAATTCTTCTACCGCGGTAAGGTATTGATTTGAACGATCAAGATGTATGTGTTGATCAACAACGGGCCCAAACCATTGCCCGTTGTCGATAAATCCACTCATGCCAATGCGCCTTCCTCGTCGAGTTGGTTTGCCCAATAGCGCACGGCCATTTCTGCTAATCTTTTTGAAGAAAGATCTAGAACAACTCCGTGGCCATTATTGAAGAGAAGTAAAGTTGCATTATGCCTTTTTGCATCTATTCTTATGCAACCTACACGTGTGTCATAAGTAATATCAGCAAATCTTGAAGATGCTAATTCAAGCATTACTGCTCTTCCAAGTGAGAAACTAACTAACATGTCTCCTGATTCATGACGTAAACCATCCTCAGACATGCCGAGACTAAGTAATAATTCTTGCATCACTAATCTTGCAACTTCAAGACGTGCTATACCATGAACTAGGGCTGAACCAGAATCTTCTATGACAAAGGTTGCCTTTGGCTCATTATGTGTAATCACTACCCACTTACCTGACTTTACTCCGTTTGCTAATTTTACTGCATCTACATGATTTATTGGTTTACTAGGAATAAAACGAAATGTCTGAGTTTCAATTTTTAATCTAATTCGTGGATCTTCTTCCATTTTTGCATCTCCATTCATTTTACTGGATCTATAGATTCGGCATCCGGCCAAGCCATGATAGCATCCACAAGTGTCGACATCCTAGGTTGATGGACGGGGACCAACAGTGAGGGTCCTCCAATCGATGAGTCATCAACCCTACTCTCTCGCATGCTAGATAATGCGCCTCTAATACGTGAGGCCATACGTAATGCTCTTTCCTCGATCAATGCATCTGTGAGACCGCTGCACTCTTCTTCCCACCAAGCAGCTGATGATACCGATGCAGCCCCCATGTCAATACTTACTCCGCGATTCTTGGCTACACGAGGTGTAGCAAGTTTACGTCTCTTTTTCCATCTACGAGAAACTGTAATTCTTGAAAGAAGCGAACCCATAGTGACTTGAGCATCGGCCGCTCTCGTTAACCAGTCTATCCAATCATCATCCTCCATTGAAGGTTCAATAGGGAATATTGGCATACCTCCACGAGCATTTTTAGCATGGTGTAGTAAACGCAGTGGTTCGGGATCTGGAATAGATGGACCTTCTATTTCTAGAGTAATTAAATCATCCATTAATCTTCCCAGAACTGTTCCAGAAGCATGTGCAGCAGATACATGAACACCGGGGCTTTCTCTCTCCTGCTTCTCCTCTTCTGGCCATATAGCAATATCTTCTTCAGAGGCAATAAGTCCTAATCCATCCCAATGCTCTCTTGTTCGTAATTCATTACTCATGCGTACACATGGTAAATGAGGCCAAACGACAATTCTTCCTCCATCTGGATCATCAAAAATTGCGACCTCCCAAACCAGATCCGCGTCCGCCATGATGTTACGAATCGCTTCAAACGCTTCAGTTCAACGGTCAAATAATCTGGTTCTATACTATTCTATTAGTGGTTGGATTCAAAGTAGTTGAGGTATTCGAGGTATCTGAAAGAGATGTCTGAACCACGATCTTCCGAACCAGTTACTTTGCTGAATGAAGTTTTTCCGGGTGATACAAATGCCCTAAATACTCTATTTGGAGGTCGATTAATGTCAATCATGGATACTGCAGCTGGAATGGCTGCTAGCCAATTTGCACATGAAGAATTTGTGACTGTTTCTGTTGATGCTTTGAAATTCAAAAGACCAGCATATCAGGGAGATATAATTCGTACAAAAGGAAGAGTTGTTTGGACAAGCCCTCGTACTGTCGGAGTATTAGTTAAGTCATGCAGGATGACAAGATCAGACTGGGACCCAGAAGAAATTTGTTCAGGGTTTTTCTTCATGGTAGCAATTGATGATTCAATGAAACCAGTGACTGTTCCTCAATTCACACCATCCACTGACGAAGAAAAGGAACTTTGGAATAAAGCAGAAAGAGCAAGAGAAGCCATGCGTTGATAGTCAATTTATGATACAAATCTGATCGTAAATGGATATTGATATTCCTCGCCTGCCTTTAGAGCATTATTAGCATTAATTGCCCACACAATATACAAGGCCCAATGAACAAAAAAGGTCAATATTCCTATACATATCATCATCAAAAAACCATGAATAATTGCGGCTATAAAGAACGTAAGTGAGGCGTTTAATGACTCGCGTAAGTGGGATTTAATCAACTCGTCATCTTCATCATAAATAGCATAAAAAATCACGGGTATTATAAATCCAATAAATGGTGCAAGAATATGAGATAGGGTTGCATTTGTTATATTCTTATTTTTTGATTGTGATGTATTAACATATTGTACAGGGGGTGATTGATTTCCTGACTTATCGTTCGATGCATCGGACATGAACTGGCCAATTGATGTTTGAATATGAAGTAAATCCAATAACAATATCGAAACAACGTATTCATGGGGGGTTAGCCGCCCGCTTACTATATGCCAGTGCTTAACATCGCCTTCGTCGGTAGTGAAGATCTTGCGAGATCATTGGCTAAATCTAATGATGTAAGAGATATAGAATCATACGTATACAAGGAAGAAAGAGAGGGGCAGATTTCAATTTTGTCTCTTCTTCGACCTCTACGTCATCCAGAACGTTTACGTCCTCTTCTCTCAGTACTAAATGTAGCGAAAGTGGGTATAGTAGAAGTAAAGTCAATAGATGCTTCACTCGGAGAAATTCTAGTTGCATTTGGTGCATCTGGTATCAAAAGAGGTATTGCAATTATCAATCCTGAAATAGGAGACTGGATAGATTCTGATCAGGTTAAAATAATCCTTGAACAAGCAGGACTAGATTCTTGGAAAGTGCACGAAAAATTACCAGATCCACATGATTTACGAGAAGAATTATACTATCACATGCAGTCTACAAATAGAGAAATTTTAGATAAAAACCTAGTTTTACCTGTTGATCAATACTTCAATGTGAAGGGTGTAGGTTTGGTAGCTATTGGTTATGTACAATCAGGTTCTATCAATAAACATGACAATGTATTGATATTACCTGCCAATGAGAATGGAGTAGTACGCTCTCTACAAGTAATGGATGATGATGTTGAAGTCGCAGTTGCTGGAGATAGAGTTGGAGTTGCATTACGTAACCTAAGAGAAGAGGCACTACACAGAGGGTGTATGATTTGCCATCCTGAGTCTGATGCATTAGTCCGTCATGATAAATCAAAATTGAAAATCAAAAAAGCGCCATTCCAAAAGCGAAACCTTGCCATTGATGATGTAGTTCATGCAGCAGTGGATTTACAATTTGTAGTAGGCAGAGTCATATCATTAGAAGATCAAAATATTTCTGTAAAATGGGATAGCCCTCTGTGGATAAGGAAGAATAGTTCGCCATCAATTGTTATTACACAATTGGATGCCATGCCAATGCGAATATTAGGGTATGTAGATGAAATTGAATATATCTAATTATTTTTACCCGCATACGGTTTTCCCGCACGCAAGAGGCGTGAAAGACTACTCAACATACCGAGCAGTTATAGCCTCAAAGAGTTGCTCGCTGAATCGGGATGTACTCAGCCGGGCGTAATGCCCGACTGGATGAAGGTGAAACGGAGATTTTCGATAACCTAAATCTAGTTGGGATAAATGGAAGATTCTGCGGTATTCTTACTGAGCGTCAGCTTACGTTTCAGGACTGGCAAGGATTTGGAATTAGAATATCTCTTTCAAATATTTCAACACTAAGGAATATCAATCTTTCAAAACTTCCAGCGGGATTTCTGACAATGGGATTTATTGGTATTTGGTCGGGCTTCCAAATTTTACTTCCTCCTTTAGGATGGGGAGTTATAGCCGCAAGCATAGCATCTATTGGTGCTTATCTAAAATTCAAAACTCCTGTACTAGTTATAGAAACAAATGCTGGAGATAAATACCTTGTTACAACCTCACAATCAGAATTGATGAGACTTTGTATGATGATTGACAGAGTAATGCATGGCTCTACTGTCTCAGATGCAAAGGCTGGACTAAAAATGTTAGAAAATGAGCGCTTAAAGAATCTTGAAAAAGATCCAATAGCCCTACTGAATGCTCCTGAAGAAATTGCTAATTTAGTTCCAGAACCAACTATATCATCTAATAAAGAAGCACAAAATGTAGTAATTAATGAACCCCTGATTAATTTGGAAAAATCGAACTACCCTACAGAAGGTTTGTTTGCTTCTCTAGAACAACATGAACCAAGTACATATGAATCAGAATCAAGCGAAAAACCTTCTGCATATGAGGGCGTTTGGGGTAGAGAAGAACCATCTTGGTACCAAGAAAAGGAAATTAAGGTTCAAGAGAATCGCATAGAGGATGCATTTAGTAATGCAATGGAATCTTTCAATTTGTTTGATGAAGGAGGAATTTTAGATTCGGAATCATATAATTATGCACCAAATCCAACTACTCCTAGTTATGGATCTAATGAAACTAGTAACAGCATCAGTACAAGTGTCTTCGAAGATCCAAATAATTTACAGCCAGTGACAAACAGAGATAGGATCCCATCAAGTTCACAAATGATTAAATCCGCCCAACAGAGATTCGGAATATCTCAACAAAATAATAGTCAAGAAAGATGGGGGCTACCCTCGCCTACCGAAAATGCTGTTAGAGATGAATGTAAACCGGGATTGGTAAAGACTGCAAAAGCAAGACAGGCATATAATGCAGAATTAATTGACAATAACAAACTTAAGTCTTCAATAAATTCAGAACAATTTGGAGATGATTTTCCTGCAGTAACTAAGATGGCAAATAGTATGGGTAATGGAAGAGTTAGAAATAATCCTGGTCCAAGGAAAAGAAATTGGTTAGAATCAATACTAAAACTTGGAAGTAATAGAGATAATAGCGACGGAAGATCGTATGTCAGAGAATATGGAGATTCAGATCGAGTTTCCGAAAATCAAACTGAAAGATTAAGGTCAAGTCAGATTCTAAGATTAAGAGCAGACCAAGATCATCAAGCAGATATAGTTTCAAGACTAAATTCTAGATCCCAAAGCAGGACTAATGCTTCATCGGCCAGAGATGTTTTGGATGATGTTGTTAATAGAATAGTTAGTGAAAACTCAATATCCTCAGAGGAAAGTGAAAATGAAAAAATAAGAAGGGAGGGAGGACTAAGATTTAGTCAACTCAGACCTACTAGTCGTAAGGATGATGCACTCCCTGGAATAAGACAACTAAAGTAGAATTGAAAGTCATTATTGAATTCCTACTATCCTTCTATATCTATCTACACGAGCATGATAAGGCCCTCTATCAATATTGTTTAAGCCACTTATTCCTAAGCCGCTAAGGGTAAAAGATGCTGTGATGGTGGCATGAATAAGTGCAGAACGCATTGATTCAATATCATTCATTATTCCTCTTCTACCTATAAGATGAGCAAGTAGTGATCCAGCAAAAGAATCTCCACATCCAGTCGGATCTACTACATTTCCAGTAGGATAAGACGGAAGTGAAATCAGTCCACAAGGAAGCATGGCTAGGACACCGCCGCTTCCTCTCTTAACAATTAGACCCCTTGGTCCAGAACCTGCTCCTTTACCACCATGAAGGGCCTCTCCTGAAATAATTAATTTCATAGCATTTGGTAGGGTCTCATTCCGAGCAATTGCACACGCTTCTTGTTCATTTATGATCGCAATGTCGACTTTACGTAAAGCAGATGATAATGTCTCAAACTCAGTTTCAATCCATAGAAGAAATGTATCTAAAACCGTTAATTCGGCTCCGGGACATTGATCTAATACAGCAACTTGAGTAGCCGGATGGGTACTTGCACAAAATAGAATTTCTGGGGTTCTCCAAAATTTCGGAAGTTCAGGTTGAAAATCAGATAACACATTTACTTGTGTAGAAATAGTCTCTACATTTTCCATTGCACCTTCGTATTTACCTGACCATCTAAACGTCTTACCATCAAGTCTAGATACACCTGAAAGATTCAATCCAGATTTCTCCAGAATCATCTGATCATAAACTGAAAAATCATCACCTACAACACCAACTAAACCAACTCTTGTAGGTTCATCATCTAATGTAGGGAGATGATATGTTGCCGCAAGTCCTGCATATACAGCAGCGCCGCCTAACAAATCTGTTCCATTCGCTACGGGTGTATTGATGTCATCATAACCTATTGAACCAACTATTACTAAATCCATAAAATCACCTTAATTCAATAATTTTGGATGCTCCTCAAGATATCTAATAGTGACTTCTTTTTCGCGAAAATCAGATTCCCTTAAAATTGCTCTGTGAAGTGGTATAAGAGTATCCACTCCAATGATCATGGTCTCTGAAAGAGCAGCATCTAGTCTTCTTATCGCATCATCTCTGTTACGTCCCCAAGCAATAATTTTAGCAAGTAATGAATCAAAAGATGCTGGCATGTCATAACCAGTATGCGCGTGAGTATCTACTCTTATTCCTGGTCCAGCAGGCCAGTGACATTCCCAAATTCTACCGGGAGATGGTTCAAGTGTAATAGGATCTTCAGCATTTATCCTAACTTGTATTGCATGTCCATTTATCGAAATATCATTTTGTTTTACAGATAATTTTTCTCCAGCAGCAATTCTAATACCAAGAGATACCAAGTCGTATCCTGTAATCATCTCGGTAACAGTATGTTCTACCTGAACACGTGGGTTTACCTCAAGGAAATAGAATTCACCATTTGAATCTTGAAGAAACTCAAATGTTGCAAGACCTTTGTAACCTACTGCTTTAGCACCGGCTACTACTTTCGATCCTATATCATCTCTAATTTCCTCACTTAACCAGGGACCTTCTTCAAGGATCTTCTGATGCCTTCTTTGGATAGAACAAAAACGCTCTCCAAAGTGAACTGCATTAATACCATCTCCGAGTACTTGGAACTCAACGTGTTTTGCGCCCTGGATAAATTTCTCGATAAATACGCGATCATCACCAAAAGCGGATAAGGCACGACCTTGACATAATTTCAATGCTGATTCAAAATCCCCATCATTCTCAACAACTTGCATTCCTATTCCACCTCCTCCTGCTGCGGCTTTAATGATTACAGGAAATCCTATTTCTTCTGCTATTTTTGAAGCCTGATTAATGTCCGAAATAGGTCCTGGTGAGCCCTTAGCTATGGGAAGACCTGCTTTAGACATAGTTTCTCTAGCAGTTATTTTATCTCCTAGCAATCGCAAAACATCAGGACTTGGTCCTATAAATGTAATATTCTCTTCAGCTAGTCTCTGAGCAAATGTAGGATTTTCAGCAAGAAAACCGTATCCTGGATGGACTGCATCAGCACCTACTTCTTTTGCAGCAGCAATTATTGCCTCTATATCTAGATAAGAGGCCAATGGATCATTTCTTGAAATATGAATTGCTTCATCTGCAATACGTACAGGAGTAGTTAACCTATCTTCACGACCATGAATCATAATAGCCTCTATTCCCAAAGAACGTAGTGAACGTATTATTCGGAGAGCGATTTCTCCACGATTAGCGATTAGCACCCTACGGAACATTCAGATGTTCCTAGAGGGGGAGTCCTATGATTAGTTCGGAAAAGATTTCTGTCATATTAAAATCAATATACGTCACGCAAATATCTTTTTTCGGTCTTCATCATTCCAACTTCAACAAAATCCTTAGCCACTTCGGAAGACATTCCTCCAAACTCAGAACATATTTGAATCAAAGTAGAGTGTACGTCCTTAGCCATGTAATTTTTATCACCACATACGTAAAAATATCCTCCACCATTTATCCAATTCCAAATTTCTTCCCCATGTTTCATCATTAAATGTTGAACATATACTTTCTCATCTCCTTGCCTACTCCATGCAAGGTCGTGTCGATTTAGAACTCCACGTTCTTTCCAATCATCCATTTCTTCTCTGTAGTAATACTCACCTTCTTCAGTCCAATCTCCAAAAAATAGCCAATTTCGGCCTTTGTCACCATTTATATCACGCTGTTGAAGAAAGGCGCGGAAAGGGGCAATTCCTGTCCCAGGGCCTACCATTATGCAGTCTGTATCGCCATTTTCGGGAAGAATAAATGATCGTGTAGGTGACATGAAAACACCTATCTCAGTATCATCTACCTCACATCGATCTGCAAGGAATCCGGTGCATAACCCAGTTCTATCTCGATCATGATGGGAATATCTTACGATACCAACTGTTAGATGAACTGTTCCTGGCTCATGATCCGGACTACTGGCAATTGAATATAAGCGAGGCTTCAGTCTATCCATTCCATCAATGAATTGTTGGGCAGTAAATCCAATATGACCAAAATCGTCCATGGCATCGATGTAATCTCGTGACCACATATAATTCTCCATTTCATCAGCATCACTAGTCAATTTTCTCCAAAGTTCCTCTGCAGGGTCACATGCCGGCCCTATCTCTTCATACCCTTGAGGGATATCTTCTCCCTCTCCAGATCCAGACCAATCAATAAGAAGTTCACCTCCTTCTGTAGAAACTCTTTGGCGATTAGAGATTTTGATTTCAATAGGGCCTTTGCTGGGAGTCATACGATTACCAATATTCTGTATCCACTTCTTAGATACTCGATGAATCTCAAGATGGCTGGTTAGAGCTTGTTTAAGATTAACTTCACCTAAATGAGTCTCTACAATTTCCTCACCTGAAAAGTTAGCAGCCAACAAAAGATCTTCAACTAATCTAGGTGGACATTGGGGTATTACTCCAAGTGCATCACCTGCCTTGTACTCGAGTCCTGAATCTCCTAAATTGAATACAATGTGACGAGTTTCCTTACGAGAACCCTCACCGTTTAGAACAAAGTTTTCTTTCAAATTAGATGTGTAAGGATTTTTTGCACTCCATTCTGATTTTGGAGCAGGAATGGCTTTCGGTTTTTCGTTAGAGGCGACATTTTCTAAGACGGTTAGAGTAATTATTGAAGGCACATTTTCAATTGTTATTGAACCTTCAATTACGCCTGAAGAAAGTTCATCTTGAACGGATTTGTTTACACTATATACAGTTCCACCAGTAACAACTCCAGATGCATGACTTACCTTTCTAATTAATTCCTTTTTTACCAATCTATTTGTTATGACATTGAGATTGTTCTGTTTAATTCCAGTTGCATTGGCAATTACGGATTTAGAAAGTTGAGGAGTTTCTGCTGAAGCACTTTTTCCTTGCTCCAAAATGAGATATAGTAATACTGCTAATTCCTGTTTGCTGGTTGGCATTTTTACTATTTTACTTACTGTTTCAGTTTTTACAACTTCTTTTTCAGTGACTGTTGCAGGTATCTGCATTTCTTCTTTTGGAGCCTCTACAATTGTTTTTTCTAACTCATTTACTGGTTCTGTTACAGGTTCTGTTACAGGTTCTGTTACAGGTTCTGTTAC
>CETW01043782.1_pt1 | contig 10775 bp, 9 predicted proteins | sample 361381 | NCBI WGS metagenome assembly CETW01 (sample SAMEA2620570, study PRJEB7988) | marine metagenome | isolation source: saline water (ENVO:00002010), including
TGAGATTGTCCTTTTGATGTGTCTAATCTATTTAAAACTTCTAACAACTTGCCTTTATTACGAGCAACTAAGGTTATATTAGCCCCAAGTATTGCTAGCTCAATAGCAGATGCCTCTCCAATTCCCTGAGTGCTACCACAAACAATTGCATTTTTATTTTTTAAATCTAAATTCATCTATTTTAAACTTTTTTCAATCCTACTTAATATAATTAAATCCTAATTTTTCTTTTATATTTAAAGGTAATTCTGGCAAATAAGATCTAGATATCATAAGTGTTGCAATATTTGCTAAATCTGTAAATAATTTATGTTTATCAACTGTTTGCTTTAAATATTCTTGTCCTGAACTACCTCCAGTTCCAATTTTTTGTCCCAGCATTTTTTCAACCATTTGCATATGCCTAAATCTCCATGTAGAAATTTTATGATCTAGTTCTACCAAGCTTTTTAAAAACTGGTATGGTAAATGTAAAATAGGTTGATCCCTATATAAGTTAATAAGAAGTGCAGACATAGTCGCTTTATAAGAAAGCTTGGTTTCTCCCTTTAAAATAGCTTGGTCGTGTTGATCTTTATTTAATACACGTTCAAAATATTTTCTATTTTCATCAATCATTCTTATTCTTAATAACTTGTCTTTTTCTGTCAAAGCTGCTGATTTAATTTCAACAATTTCCTTTTCTAACATTTTATTTACAGCGCTTTCATATTTCTTAATGAAATCAAACTCTTCTAAATTTAAAAATGGTATACGCTCTAGCCATTTTTCAACCAAATAAAATAACGAATCGTTCTTTTCTAAATTTAATATTACTTCTTTTTTATCTCCTTCAAACTGAGCATGATAAGGACATCCTCCCGTCTGGTGTCTCTTTTCTATTTTTAATCCTAAAAGTACCTCTAGCTGCCTAAATTGATGAGACTGAAATCCTGAAGCAGGAGATAGATAATTGCGGAAATCTAAAAAATCTAACGGAGTCATAGTTTCTAAAATATCTATTTGATCTACAAGAGTCGTCATAATTTTATTAACTCGACCCATTCTATTTACAATTACCCCAATGTTGCTTTCATCAATTTTATCTGCTTTGAATAAAGTAATTGTTGAATTTAGCTCATGTAAAATTTGCTTAAACCACAATTCATATGTTTGATGAATAATTATAAAAAGCATTTCTTCATGCGCCTCATCACCTTTCTTGTTGCTAACAAGATTTTGAGCATCTAATATTTTATCTAAGGCTAAGTAATGTATATAATGTAATGACGATGTTTTTTTGGACATGAAATTTTTTTTATAAAGCAGTAAAAGTAAACAATCTGGTTTGAAAAATCAAAAGTAGAATAAGTAAAAATAAATAGCCAAAAACACTTAACGATTCTACCCAAAAAGAAAAAAACATTTCGTTTTGATTTAGATTAGATTTTTGTATAAGCAATGAGGCTAAAAAATAAAGTAACATTAATGCTAGAAAATCAGATAATTTAATTTGATGTTGAAACTGCTGAAAAATTACAATAACACTACAAAAAAACAGGCTAAAAATTGCTATCAATTTTGCTTTCTCAAATCCAAATAATATGGGAATTGTCTTTATCTCTCCGGAATCGTGTTTTAAATCTCTAATATCAAATGGTATAGTTATAGCAAAAACAAATAAAAACCTTGATATAAAATGCCATATAATATTTTGAGATATTAGTAAATTATTTTCTAAAAGGATAAGTAACATAGTACTAATAGCCCACACCAAAGAAATAACAAAAATTTTTAAAAAAGGAATATTCCTAATTCCAAAAGGATATAAAAAAGATAGCGTTGCAGAAAATATAATCGCTATTTGAGTTGCTAACTTAAAATTAATAAAATGATAAAAACTAACGATAAGCGCAAGAAACATTAAGGGAAAAATAGTTCTTCTATTTTGCTTTAACCATATTTCACTAGGCCGAATTTTATTCTTTTTAATTCTAACTACTCTCTGAAAGTTATATGTAAAAAATGTTGCAAAAAAAACAAATTGTGAAATAGAATGATTAGTTGTTTGGAAAAGAATTTCTGAAGAAGCTGTAAGAGCTAAAGCGCAAAATGAGACCCAAATATTGCTACTTGTCAAAAAGCGAATTATCAACTTCACTTTTCAAATTTATTAAATAACAATATTTACAATTCTCTTTGGAACAATTATCACCTTCTTAGGGTTTTTCCCATCCAAATACTTAAATGTTTTCTCGTGTTGCAGAACTTTAATTTCAATTTCCTCCTTTTTCATTTCTACAGGAAGAGATATTGTAAAACGTGTTTTACCATTAAAAGAAATAGGGTAATTTATTTCATCTTCAACTAAATAAATTGAATTCCATTTTGGAAAATATGTTTTTGTAATAGATTTTTGGTTACCTAGTTTTTGCCAAATTTCTTCTGCTATATGCGGGGCATATGAAGAAAGTAAAATCGTAAAATCAGAAATTATTTCTCTACTATTACACTTTTGATCTGTAAGTTCATTTATACAAATCATAAGCGTACTAACTACTGTATTAAAAGAATATCGTTCTACATCTTCCTCAACCTTCTTAATAGTTTTATGTAATGTTTTATAATTTTGTTTTGTTGGTTTAATTTCTGAAACGCTAAAGATGTTTTCATTATTATGTACTAGTCTCCAAAACTTTCTGAGAAAATTATGCACTCCATTAATTCCTTTAACATCCCAAGGTTTATACTGCTCTAATGGGCCTAAAAACATTTCATATATACGCAGGGTATCTGCTCCAAATTTTTCTACAAGCTTATCAGGTGTTTGAACATTGAATTTAGATTTAGACATTTTTTCAACTTCATGACCGCATAAATATTTTCCTTTTTCATTTAAAACAAATTCCGCTTTTGCATATTCTTTTCTAGATTTTTTAAACCCTTCTAAATTAAGCTCATCGTTCTCTACCAAATTAATGTCTACATTTATTATAGTTGTTTTGTATTCTTTTCTTTTGTCATAACTGACAAATTTATTCGTCCCTTTTATTCTATAAACAAAAGATGATCTACCTAAAATCATTCCTTGGTTTATCATTTTTTTAAATGGTTCATCAAAAGAAATAAAATCTCTATCATATAGAAACTTCGTCCAAAACCTAGAGTATAATAAATGTCCCACTGCGTGCTCTGCTCCACCAATGTAAAGATCGACCTGACCCCAATAATCTGATTTTTCTTTAGAGCAAAACTCTTTATCATTTGTTGGATCCATATATCTTAAAAAATACCAAGAACTGCCTGCCCAGCCAGGCATAATATTTGTCTCCATTTTATCTCCTTCAAATATATTCCAGTCCTCTTTGCTTGCCCTTGCAAGTGGAGGTTCTCCAGTTGAGGTTGGTAGGTATTTATCAATCTTAGGAAGAGTAACATGTTTATGGTCATCCAAAATATAAGCTATGTCATTTTGATAATATACTGGAAATGGTTCTCCCCAATACCTTTGTCTGCTAAAGACAGCATCTCTTAATCGATAAGTTGTTTTCCCTTTTCCGTAATGTAAATCTTCCAACGCTTGGATTATCTTTGGAATAGCTTTTTTGGAGGTAAGACCATTTAAAAAATCAGAATCTTTAATCAATACATCTTTATCCTCGTTTGCTTTTTTGGTAATATCTATTCCTTGAAAAATATTTATAATATTAATGTTAAAATGCATTGCAAAATCCCAATCTCTTTGATCTCCACAAGGAACCCCCATAACTGCTCCTGACCCATATGTTGCAAGTACGTATTCTCCAATCCAAATTGCAACCCTGCCTTTAGTAAATGGATGTATTGCATAAGAACCTGTAAATACTCCGCTTACACTTTTATCTGCTTGCCTTTCCCTCTCCGATTTTAATTTCGCTTTTTTTACATACGCAACGACATCTTCTTCTTGAGATTCCGTTGTAAGCAGTTCTATTAAAGAATGTTCTGGTGATAAAACCAAAAAATTAACACCAAATATAGTGTCTGGTCTTGTGGTAAAGACTTCTATTTTGTCTTCTGAATTCTCAACATTAAATCTTATAGAAGCTCCTATTGATTTTCCTATCCAATTTTTCTGAACCTCCTTTATAGAATCTGGCCAATCAACATGCTCAAGGTCAGAAATCAATCGGTCTGCATACGCTGTTATTCTAAGTGACCATTGTTTCATTATTTTTCGCTCTACAAGAAAACCTCCTCTTTCTGAAAGGCCTTCTTTTACTTCATCATTTGCAAGTACAGTACCTAGTTCTTCACACCAGTTTACCCAAGTTTCTGACAAAAAAGCTAGCCTATACTTCAGCAAAATATCTTCCTTGTCTTTTTTAGAAAAATTTTCCCATTCTAAAGCTGTAAAAATTAATGTGTTTTCGTCGCAAACTGCATTAGTTTTAACATTTCCTCCTTTTTTAAAATCTAAAATTAATTCGGAAATTGGTATAGCTCTATCCCTTTCGTTACAATAATATGAATTAAACAATTGCTTAAATATCCATTGTGTCCACTTATAATATTTTGGGTCTGAAGTTTGTATTTCTCGACTCCAATCATATGAAAATCCAATTTTATCTAATTGTTTTCGATATCTATCTGTGTTTTTTTTTGTTGCGATTGCTGGGTGAATTCCTGTTTGAATCGCATATTGCTCTGTTGGTAATCCAAAAGAGTCATACCCCATTGGATGTAAAACATTATAACCCTTCAATTTTTTATACCTTGCATAAATATCAGAAGCAATATATCCTAATGGATGCCCTACATGTAATCCTGCTCCAGATGGATATGGAAACATATCTAAGACATAATACTTTTCTTTATTTTTATCTTCTGAAGTTTGATACGTTTTATTTAACTCCCAAAATTCTTGCCATTTTTTTTCTATCTCTTTAAAATTGTAATCCATATTATAACATCATTTTGTTAGCAAATTTAGTGAATAATTTCAGACGTAATAGCTATTTTTATATTTTAGCAAACGATGCTTACTGCTGAAAACAAATCTTTAAAAAGAAAAATAATTTCATCATCTACTTCGGTTGTAATTAGCCTTTCATTAGTTCTTTTTATAATTGGATTGCTTGCTCTGATTCTAATAAATACTCAAAGGCTAACTGATTATATAAAAGAAAATATTGGTTTTACAATAATGTTAAAAAAAGAAATAACAGAAATTGACAATATTAAATTTCAAAAAGAATTAGAAAATTCTGATTTCACAAAAGAAATAAAATTTGTTACTCAAGAACAAGCTACAAAAGATTTAACAAATGAATTAGGCGAGGATTTTGTGAGTTTTTTAGGTTACAACCCTCTATTAGCCTCAATTGATGTAAAGTTAAATGCGGTGTATGCAAACCCTGATAGTTTAAAAATCATTACTACAAAACTAAATAATCACCCTGTTGTCTTTGAGGCATATTACCAAAAAGATTTAGTCAAAAAATTAAATCATAATTTATACCGCTTATCACTGTTTTTATTTGTTTTTAGTTTGCTATTATTCTTTATTGCATTTGTTTTAATAAATAATACTATAAGACTATCTGTTTACTCAAAAAGATTTTTGATTAGAACGATGAGGCTTGTTGGTGCATCAGATGTTTTTATACAAAAACCTTTTTTAATTAAAAGTATATATCAAGGGATATATAGCTCTATTTTTGCTGTTTTTCTGTTAATTGGTACAATTAAATTAATCCAAAAAGATACGATTAAAATATTAAATATTGATGACTTAAAAATTGTTGGAATTGTTTTGGTTCTTGTATTTTTGTCGGGGTTAATTCTTAGTATTTTTTCAACTTTTTTTGCAGTAAAAAAATATATTAGGTTAAATGAAAATGAACTTTATAAATAAATGATTATGGATTTTGCATTCACAAGAAAAAACTACATTTTACTAATTATTGGACTAATTTTTATTGGTTCTGGATTGATTTTAATGATTGGGGGAGGATCTGAAGATCCTACAAAGTTTTCTGCTGATATTTTTAACTTTCAAAGATTAACGTTAGCCCCTATTTTATTAGTAACTGGATTTGTTTTTGAGATTTTTGCTGTTATGTACAAAAGCAAAGAAAAAGAAAATTAATGCATGGAAATTATTAATGCTATTATTCTTGGTATTATTCAAGGTTTAACTGAGTTTTTGCCAGTAAGTAGTAGCGGACATCTAGAAATTGCCAAAGAAATTCTTGGTGAAGAAAAAATTGGAAAAGAAAGTTTGTTAATGACTGTTGTTTTACATTTTGCAACGGCCTTATCTACCATGGTGATATTTCGAAAAGAAATAATGGAAATACTTAGGGGATTATTACAATTTCAAAATAACGAATCCTTTCAGTTTTCATTTAAAATTGTTTTATCTATGATTCCTGCAGCTATTACTGGATTGGTGTTCAACACAGAAATTGAAGCTTTGTTTGAAGGAAAACTAACTTTTGTTGGTGCTATGTTAATTCTTACTGGTTTATTATTATTTTTAGCTAATCAGGCAAAATATTCTACTAAAAACATAAAAATTAAAGATGCAATATTAATTGGTTTTGCACAAGCAATTGCTATATTACCAGGTGTTTCAAGATCTGGCACTACAATATCTACTTCTGTTTTATTAGGAATTGACAAAGAGAAGTCGGCTAGATTTTCTTTCTTAATGGTAATTCCTTTAATTTTAGGCAAAATGTTTCAAGATATATTTTCAGGAAAAATAACTGGAGATGAGATGTCTTTTTTACCCCTTTTAATAGGTTTTTTATTTGCTTTTTTAACAGGTCTTTTTGCATGCAAATGGATGATTAAAATTGTTAAAAATAGTCAATTAAAATATTTCTCATACTATTGTTTTATTATTGGATCCACTGTTATTATAACATCTTTGTTATAATTATGGAAAAAACACCCCTGTCTTCAAGTAATAAATATCTAGATGGTCAAGTTTTACTTGTTAACAAGCCTCTAAAATGGACTTCTTTTGATGTTGTAAAGAAAATACGTTATTATATTATTAAAAAATATAACTTAAAAAAAATTAAAGTAGGACATGCTGGTACCTTAGACCCTTTAGCCACTGGTCTTTTAATTATTTGCACAGGAAAATTTACAAAAAAAATATCTGATTTTCAAAAACAAAAAAAAACATATTCTGGCACAATTACTTTAGGAAGTGCAACTCCATCTTTTGATTTAGAAACTAAAATAAATAATCATTACAATACATCTCATATTACTAAAAAGCTAGTCCATCAAACAGCCAAAAAATTTATAGGTGAACTTAATCAAACTCCACCTATATTTTCAGCAATTAAAAAAGACGGAGAAAGATTATATAAAAAAGCGCGAAGGGGAGAAAACATTAAACTTGAAAGCCGAAAAATATCTGTTTATCAATTTAATGTTATTTCAATTGAAAAATTAAATGTTAACTTTGAAATACAGTGTAGTTCCGGCACTTATATTCGTTCTATTGCAAATGATTTTGGGATTGCATTGAATAGTGGTGGACACCTTTCAAAACTATGTAGAACTGCTATTGGAGAATACAAACTATCAAATTGTTTAAATATTAATACCTTTAACAATTTTTAAAAACTTGATTACTTGACATCTGCTGTTGAATACAGTATATTTGCGCACTTTTAAACCTAATAAATATTGTTTTTCCTATGAAATATAAATTATCCATGTTTAATTTCAACTTACCTGAATCTAGAATTGCAAACAAACCTGCTGTTGAAAGAGAAGATGCAAAACTTATGGTGCTACATAGAAATAGTAAAGAGATTGAACATAAAAATGTTTCTGATTTAAAAGAAATTTTTCAAGAAGGAGATGTGTTTGTTTTAAATAATACAAAAGTCTTTCCTGCTAGATTACATGCCAATAAAGAAAAGACTGGCGCGATTATAGAGGTCTTTCTGTTAAGAGAATTAAACCGGGAAAATCGGCTTTGGGATGTATTGGTAGATCCAGCAAGAAAAATTAGAATTGGCAACAAATTATTTTTTGGAGAAAATGACGATCTTATTGCTGAAGTAATTGATAATACAACTTCAAGAGGAAGAACGCTTAGGTTCCTTTTTGACGGGACACATAAAGAATTTAAAGAGGCTATCACTGCTCTTGGAGAAACTCCTATTCCTAAGCACTTAGGAAGAAAACCAACAGCACAAGATTCCGAAAGATTTCAAACTGTTTATGCGAAACACGAGGGTGCTGTTTCTGCCCCTACAGCAGGGCTACATTTTAGCAAACTCTTAATGAAACAAATGGAGTTAAAAGGAATTAATTTTGCTGAGTTAACTCTTCATATTGGTTTGGGTTCTTTTAATCCAATAATGGTTGAAGACTTATCAAAACATCGAATGGAATCAGAAGAAGTTAAAATTCCAAAAATTTCTGCTGAAATTATTAATTACGCGAAAAAAAACAAGAATAAAGTTTGTGCTGTTGGAACAACAGTAATGCGATCTTTAGAGTCTTCTGTATCAACTAAAAATGAATGTTTGCCTTTCGAAGGTTGGACTAATAAATTTTTGTTTCCTCCATATAATTATAGAGTTGCAAATTGCATGTTAACAAATTTTCATTTACCACAATCTGCTATAATGATGCAAGTTGCGGCTTTTTGTGAATTAAATTTTTTAAAAGTAGCATATAAAGAAGCTATAAAAAAGAAATACAATTTTCATACATATGGAGACGCTATGCTAATTATTTAAAATGAAAAAAATAGCGTTAATCGTTGCTGGAGGAGTGGGGAAAAGAATGAATTCTTCGGTTCCCAAACAATTTCTTAAAATTAAGAACCTTCCTGTTTTAATGCATACTATAAATTGTTTTTCTGATTTTGAAAAAATTATTTTAGTTCTTCCAAAAAATCAGGTGATTTATTGGAGTAGTTTATGTAATACACATCATTTTAATCAAAAAATTATTGTTGTTGAAGGAGGAAAAAATCGTTTTAAATCTGTTAAAAATGGATTAACCAAAATCAATGAGGCGTCTATCGTTTTTATTCATGATGGTGTTCGTCCACTTGTTTCTAAAAAATTGATGCACTCTTTAGGCTCAAAAGTAAAAAAAGGAATTGGAGTTGTTCCTGTAATTCCTGTCAAAAGCTCTATTAGAGAAGTTAAACATGATAATTCAAAAAGTGTAAATCGAGAAAACCTATTTGTTGTTCAAACACCGCAATGTTTTTTGATTGATGATATTAAAACTGCTTATAAGCAAGAATTTGAGAAATCTTTTACTGATGACGCCTCTGTTTTTGAAAATGCTGGAGGAAAAATATTATGTGTTTTAGGTGAAGAAAAAAATTTAAAAATTACAACTAAAGATGATTTAAAAATTGCAAGTTTTTTTATGCAATAACTTTAACTTTATTAAATCTTGTAATTAAATTTACCCCAGGCCTTTTACCCCTCTCAAAAGTTCCTAAATTTGAAAAACCTAATGCTTCTGCTCCGTTTTTAGAACCTATTTTAAGTAATGTATTTAAGTCAAAACTAGAGTTTTCTTTGATTACTTTTAATTCTTCTAATATTGACAGAGAGTTGTTAGAAGCTAAACTATCTGTTCCAACACAAAGTTTTTCTGTGTTAAAAAAATTATAGTTTGGTAAGCTGTTTTCAATATATATGTTAGCCTTAGGACAAGTACAGTAATAATTAGAATCTGAAACTGTATGTTGTAAAAACGTATTATGTACTAACAAAAATTTTTTGTCTTGTATTTCTAATAAAACATCTCTTGACTCACTTCTTTTATTCCAAATTTCTGAACTTGCATTTATATTTTTTAGCCAAGTAAAAAAAGCCCCTTTCTTCTTTTCAAAAAGATCATTTTCTATGCTTGCTTCTTGCATATGAATGGTAAGTAAATCATCTTTGGCATCAAATACATTTTCAATTTTTTGCATTAATTTTGGGGGAACTGAGTATCCAGAATGAGGAACAATGGTTGCTTTCATGCCAAAATTTCTAAATTGATCTCTCAGCTTTTTTCCTTTACAAATAATTTGATTAGCCATTTCATTTTTTACGTCAAACAATTCTATAAAATTATAATATTTTAAATTGCATTGTGCTTTTTGAAAAAGAGTATCTGAGGTGTTGCATATGTCTCCTACAGCAACAATTCCATTTTTTATCATTTGTTTTTCTGCAATTTTAATTGCATTTTTAATCTCCTCTCGACCAAAACTATGTCTTTTTTGCATAGCTTCAATAAAATTTAACATTCCTTTTTTTTCCTCTACTAACCCTTCTAAGTGACTTAGTTCTAAATGACAATGAGCATTTATAAATCCAGGACATAAAACTCCTTCAAAAATTTCCAGTTTGCTTTGTGAGACCAATTTTCTATCTTCAATAATAGATATAATCTCTCCTTTATCTGAAATTTGTAAAACTCCTTCCTTCAATGGAGAAGAATGAAGTGGGTATAAATAATTAGCCGTTAAGAATCGCATAGACAAAAGTAATATATCTTTGCAAACAATTATGGAGAATAAACCAGATATAAAAAACTTAACTTTAGACGAAATTACAACGTTCTGCTCAAAACATAATCTTCCTAAGTTTAGAGCAAAACAAATATGGGAATGGCTTTGGAAAAAATGTACACGTTCATTTGAAGAAATGACCTCTTTATCAAAAGAAATACGCAAATTACTACATGAAAATTTTTCTATTAAAAATATTAAAATACATAAAGCTGAAAGAAGTTTAGACGGTACAATAAAATATAGCTTT
>CETW01005242.1_pt1 | contig 10758 bp, 13 predicted proteins | sample 361381 | NCBI WGS metagenome assembly CETW01 (sample SAMEA2620570, study PRJEB7988) | marine metagenome | isolation source: saline water (ENVO:00002010), including
CATTGCGTGAAGATAAACCACGTATTACCCCATTCTGGGCCTTTTCAATCCAGTGGACATTAGTTTTTCTCGCCCATGCCCTCACTTGAGCATCGCGAGAGAAGGTCCAACCGTTCCAAGTCTCCTGGTGAGAGTACAGTTTTGCAGCACTATGTTTGTCTTTCAATTCGGCTAAAATTTGCACGGCGTCGCCGACCCTTATAATTAGTTTGCCACCGTAATTCCTTAGCGATTGATCTAACTCGTCTAAACACTGTTTGAGAAAATTATAATGTCTGCCAGTTAGATCAGGCTGTAACCACAATTCTTTTTCTATAATATACAAGGGTAGGATTGGCCCATCTTGGGAGGCTTCCAAAAAAATCTCGTTATCCTCTAACCTTAGATCACGCTTAAACCAGACAATATTCATTTGATAGGCTGCCTTAAAACTACATTAACGCTTCAAAACGGTTGTTTTGTTAATGAAGAGGTGTGTCGATTCTTTCATTTTTCAATGAGAACAGTGCTTTTAATTATTGTGTTGTGACTTTAACCAATATGGCTTTGATGGAACTATTTTAATCTTTCTGATACGCTTAGGTTTCCGAAACTATATTCACGTGGGTAGAAGGGATGACGCTCCATGCAAGTGAAAAAGTATGCGCCAGCAGCTATATCGGGCAGAGAACTAATTATGGAGGAAAAAGATATGAGAGTGCAGATTCTGACACTTGATAAAGGGGAGTCAATACCCTGGCATTTTCATAGCGAAATAACCGATTATTTCGTTTGTTTAGAAGAATCCTTGTCGTTGAAACGAAAGCACCAAGTCATAAACACCTGCTTAAAGTCGGGGAACGGTGTTCGGTTGGGCCCATGAACGCGCACTACGTTCATGGTCTTGAAATGAGCAAGGCAAAATTCTTGATCCTCCAGGGCGTGGGTGTTTACGATAATATATCGGTTGGGATAAAGTAGCTATTATATAGAATCGAAACTCAGGAATAAGATGATAGAGAATAAAGCACTTGATATAACTGTGCCCTTTAAAAGAAGCGATTATGAAGTTAGACCTGAGTGGATCGACCACAATGGCCATATGAACGTTACCTTTTACCTTGAAGCTTTTGATCATAATATAGGTGATTTTTTTGGCTCACTAGGGCTTACAAAGGAATATAGACGTGCGGAGAACGTGGCAACATATTGTGGTGATTTTCATATACATTATACCAGGGAATTATTCAAAGGAACGCGTCTAGAGATCACTTGTCAATTGGTCGATTTCGATGAGAAACGTATTCAACTTTGTCAGTCTATGTACAATGCGGAGGAGGGTTATCTCGCGGCTGAATCAGAAGTCATTTATTTGCATGTCGACGCACTAACCCGGAAAGTTGCATCAATGAAAGCCGATCTATTTGAAAAGGTCAAACTTACGCACGAGGCACATAAAAAACTTGGACGGCCTCAGCAGCAAGGACGAACGATATCAATTAAAAAAATATAATTTTTTCAGACTGGGTCAATATTCTATCGTTGCGTTTCTTTTTAACGACGCATTTCCGTTTTATCGACCACTGCTCAATTCCTATAGCGTTCATGCAAATTTCTAAGGCATCTGCTGTCCACGAGATCAATAAAGACTCTTTACCCAAAATTAACGTTTGACGACTTTAGCGTCTTTTATTTTAACGTAACTCAAACAAAATTAGTCTGCGTAAATCTCTGGCTTCAAACATTTTTCTGGTATGAAAAATTCACATTTATTATATCCTCGAGTTCGAAATTTTCGCCATTCTCTGAAAAACTAATGTGCAAAAAAAATTTGAATATTTAATAGTTTTGCTTAATTTTTTGCAGGACAGTGTTGTTTGTGGCCGTAAGTAAAGAGAAATTTTAAAAATTTATTAAAATTATCCTTCCTACTTAAGCAAAGCTAAAAGCCCTGGATTTATATCCTTCACTGCGGTGATCCGTAAATTATTTAGGGTCGTAATTTCTATAATTTAATGCACGACGGAGTATTTTATTCGGCTCAACTTTCACCCCGCCACGTGCGGCGCCGCCTACGCTGTTTGATTTTTTAAAAATATTGAGGGTTCATGTGTCTATTTTAGAACGTCATTTTGACAATAGAGATGATTTAATATCGTACGTCAAACAACTCGCTCCCTGGGCGGAGGGGAATGCCTCAGAGATCCGTGGTGGTCGATTAGAATGTGAAAAAAGAATAACGAGCCTCGACGCAGTGAGGTATGGTAAAATGCGGAACTACGGAAACGGATCTGTTTCTATGCTTTCCCCTTTTATTCACCACGGTGTTATAACGTTGAATGAAGTGAGAAACTACGTAATCCAAGGTAACGACAGTCATAAATCGATTGAAAGCTTTATTAGAGAGTTGGGGTGGAGAGATTTCTGGGCACGCTTTGCTGAAAACAACGAATATTTCTTATGGAACGATGTTGAGCACTATAAAACCGGATACGCTAGTGATCACTACCAGGAGAAATTACCTGAAGACATTTTAGAGGGAGATACGGGCGTTGCTTGTATTGACGGTTTTATAAGTGAGCTTTTGAAGACCGGGTATGTTCACAATCATGCGAGGATGTATATCGCTAGCTATATAGTGCATTTCCGCGGGATTAAATGGCAGGTTGGAGCCCGCTGGTTCTTAAGTCATTTGTTGGATGGAGACATCGCCAGCAATAATTTTTCCTGGCAGTGGATTGCGAGCACTTTTAGTAACAAGCCATATATTTTTAACCTTGAAAATGTCCATAAGTACTTTAATGGAATTGTTAACACCACGCCATCGAAGAATAGTGTTTTAAACGCAAGCTATCAAACACTACAAAAACGTTTGTTTCCTAACTTGGAGATCCAAGATGGCTGAAAAAATCCTTCTGTTGCACGAAAAGGCGTTGCGCTATCGGTTTGACTTTGACCAAACTTCAAACGATTTTAAGGCAATTCATATATGGGACGACGCATACTATCGGATGAAACGATACTCATTTAAACGACTGGTGTTTATATATGAAACACTTTTGGAACTTCCATTAGAAATAATACATGGAAACACACTGGATGTTTTGAAAGCACAAAACGTCGAGCATATAGTTATTCCTCAAACAGGGGAGCAAGCGCTAACGAACCTTTTTAAAGAGATAGAAAAAATTAAAACGGTTCAATATTTATCTGAGACCCCCTTCGTGCCGATAGATAGGACATTTCAATTTAAAAGATTTTTTAAATATTGGAATCAAGCAAAAAAGACGGCTTTCCTAAATAACGGTAATCTATGTGCCTAAAGGGATAAAAAAAACTAACCTTCCAAGCAAAATTTGCAGCGTTTGCAAAAAGCCTTTTTCTTGGAGAAAAAAGTGGGAGACGGTTTGGCAGGATGTCAAGTTTTGTTCAAAACGATGTCGGATGGTTTCAAAGTCGAAGTAGCTCTTTGTTTATTAATACCGTTTGTACTGCAAAGCTCTTTCCTTGCTCGAGGTGTTGCGTTTACTTATAATCATATTTAGAATCTTCACTATGACAAAACTGATTTATGGATCGCTCTCTATTTGTGTATTGTCGTATTTACTGGTCGCTGTTGATAATCAAGTGCAGGCGAGTTGTGCAGTAGATAAAAGGTCCAAAACGATAACTGAGTGCTTATCGCTAGCACAGTCAGGTAACCCATCAGCGCAATTTGACATGAGTACTAGATATTTTACTGGTACAGACGGCGTGAAACGTAACGAAGTTTTAGCCTACATGTGGGCGAAAATTTGTGCGAAAAATGAGCGAGGAACTTGCGGTAAAATGATTAATATCCTCGAGATGAATATGTCAAAAAAGGAGATTGCCGTTGCCAAAGAAATGGCATCGAAGTGCCTTGGATCAAATCTTAAGAAATGTAAGTGAATTATCTTGTGCTCATGTTGATCAAAAAATGTATGCGGTGGTGGTTTCATAGACTCAGGAGCCGTGTAACCTCCTTGTTTTTGGCAAACACAAGAAATTCGTCTTCCTTCATCTAAAAATGCCACAGCATATTGAATGACCTCAGTTATTCAGATAATAAAAATCTGCAGTTTTTCACTGACGTTACATCTAAACATTTTTCTAGAAGTTATTGCTTATGGAATATTTTTTGAATGAAAAAGTTAAAACAGAGCTTTTAGAAATCACAGTGGAAACATTGGAGATAATAAAAGATCCACACGCTAGATTATTTTTGGAGAATTTTTATTCCAGATTAAAAGTCGTTATTTCTGAAGAACAATGGGTTGAAATTTTCATGGAGCTCTCGGCTATTATGTATTTCGACTTTTCTTTTAGCCCAAGTGAACTGAACAACATAGACAGGCTTCTGTTGGCTTGCGAGAAAATAGCAAGAACTCAAGAAGCAGATATGTCTCAAGTCAATTAATTCTACAATTGAGTATTATAGAGTTGGATTTGGCTCGGTTTTTCAATCGTTTCCGTCGGTAATTAATAAATTACTAATACAGCTTTCCTCGACTTCATAATCGATTTTATTTGGATTGCAACAAACCGTGCAGTCAATAATTTCTGAATTTTTGAAAAAACTTTCAGAGGATACCTCAAGGTGTACTTCGAAAGGCTCAAAACAAAAGTAACATGTTATCTCAATAAAGCCGTCACCATTGTTTATAAACTGTTCCATTATCTAAGATATGTGAATTAATTGAAGAATTTCAAGAAAATCACCATTGTCTTTTAGCGAAATCGCGGATTTGGACATGGTGATATGTTTTAGAACGCGAAATGTGAATTAACATTTTAATTATTTGATTGGACGCTCATTCCGTATTTTTCATTATATCGAAGCTTACAAATGGACCGCCGATAAAATTAAAATCATCCGACGTGGAGGCCGGTTCCTCCATTTCTTGGGCTATTTTTTCTCTATAATCGTTTGCATTATCAGACGGTGACCATCCAAGGAACTTTACTGCATCATTGTTCGCCCATTTTCTATCATTGTTTGAGACGCCATAAATAATTGGGCAGCCCAGAATTGGCACCTGAAATACAGACTTAACTAATTCTACAAGATCATTATAGCTAAACCACGTTGCCAGCATTCGGTAGTTCTGTGGTGTAGGTTGACAAGAGGCAATTCGAACGCATGCTGTTTCGATACCGAACTTTTCAAAATACATTCTAGCCAGGGCCTCTCCAAATGCCTTTGAGGCGCCGTACAGAGTATCTGGTCGGATTGCAGCCTCATCATCTATAGTTTTTGTTAACGGATGAAATCCTATTGCATGAATTGAGCTTGCAAAGAAGATCCTTTTGCAGCCATTAAGTCTAGCTGTTTCGTACAAGTTATACAGTCCCTCAATGTTTGAGTCCCTAACAGTGTTCCAGTCTGCCTCGGTGGCCTGACCACCAAAATGTAGAATACCATCGCACCCCTTTGTAACTTCTAAAACCGCCTCATAGTTGCTTAAATCACAGCTCATAATTTCTTCAGATTGGTTTGTCTCTGATGCCGTTAGCTTTAATTTATCGGTTACTCGAATAATATGAGCAATGCCTTTTAAGTGCTTTCTGCAATGCGATCCCAGTGCGCCGGATGCGCCGGTTATAAGTAAGCGATTTAGCTTTTTTGGCATTTTAATAATCCTTTGCAATCATAAGTGTTACTCTGAATGAAGTTAGAAAAACAGAACTCTTCAATTATCAATCAACCAAATATTATAAGCCAATCAAAAAAAGGGAAACATTTAGATGACGCTGATATTTAAAAACCCGAAAGCCGTTCCAGAACCTGCAGCTAATTATCGACACATGGCTATTATACCACCGAATAAAAGACTTTTAATCCTTGCGGGTCAAATAGGTAACTTGCAGGATGGAACCTTGTTAGGAAATGTTGAAGAACAATATGAACAGGCCCTCAAAAATATCATTGATATCGTTATTTCAGAGGGAGGGCAATCTGAAGATATTGCACGAGTTTCAATCTTTCTGGTAGATAAACCGGAGGGTACTCGTATTCGCGAAAGTAACAATAAATACTTTCCTTCTGGTCCACCTGCTATGAGTTGGTTATATGTGGCAGGACTATTTAGGCCGGATGTAAAGGTAGAGATTGAAGGCATAGCCGCAGTAGATTAAGTCTATCAATAACCAAAACATTCTGACTTTTTTTGAAAGTTTTTGATGCAAGGTGAACTATTCAATTATGAAAACTATAAGTAAATACTTCTTTCTAGTAGTTATAATCCTGATGGGTTTTTACTCACCATTAGGAGCATTTAATCCTTGTGATGATAATACGTTCGAAGGTTCAATGAGATGTCTAAAGTTAGCAAAGGAGGGAAAAGTTTTTGCGCAGTCATCGATGGCTAGGAAATATATAAGTGGCCTGGGGGAAATTAAATTAAATATCGATTTTGGTTATTTATGGGGGTACATCGTGCTTCTGAAAAATCCAAATGACCTCGCTATGCGGATGCTTCTTGAAGCTATTGAGAAAGATTACATGAAACCAAAACAGATATCTAAAGTGCGGGCACTTGCAAGAAAATGTATTGAAACCGAGTTCAAGAATTGTCCTATGTGATGTTTTGGTGGGAGGCATGATAATGCGGGAAATAATTGATTCTTCACGGGGAAGTTTTAAGTGGTTCACAACAATCCCGACGAGATGGATTGATATGGATATTTACGGTCATGTCAACAATGTTCAGTATTATTCTTTTTTTGATACAGCTATAGCGCAACACCTAATAGAAGTAGGTAAACTTGATCCAAATGCAGCTGAAATTGTTGGGCTTGTTGTTGAAACGAGTTGCACATTTAAAAAATCAATAGGCTTTCCAGCTAATGTTAATGCTGGCATTCGGGTGGTTCGAGTTGGAAAGTCAAGTGTTAGATATGAGATAGGGTTATTCATTGATAATGACCTTGATGCTGCTGCCACAGGTTACTTTGTGCATGTTTATGTTAATAAAAAAACGCAACAACCAACTGAAATTCCAAGGCCGCGTTTGCTGGCAATAAACGAACTTAAGGTTTGAATCATAAAGTGTTATCGAAAAAAACTGAATCTTAGGCAGGCGGTTGCGTTGAATGAGTTTGACAGAAAAGACAAGGGGAAATGATTGCTACGTACCATTCATCGGAACGTGTTTTAGACAAATCAATAGAGCAAATAAAAATTGGGGATTTTAATAAGTGGGTGTGGCGTATGTTTAATTAATATACCAGTTGAAAAAAGCGCCGCAATTGCCACCACACGGTTTGTCAAGGATTCACGATAAAGCAATAAATAGATAAAAAGTTAGCGTATGCAGTAGTGACGTTAACGATCTAATTAACATCAATCTTATCGGAGGTTAGCGACCGAAGTTGGGTAGCATAGCAGCTTTTTATTCGACGATAATGCGCGAGCGCTTTTTTACTAAGCTCTTTAAAATATGTACTGCGCTGATTTCGACGGCTGCTAAAGAACCTATAAGCAAGTTCGTAGTAAGTTGCATAATGTATCCTCCCTTAAAGACGCTACGAAGATTACCTCTTTATGGATCACTCACTATTAAAAGAGGTATGAACTCAGAAATAATTTTTTAGCGTTTCTGCCCATGAAAGTCAGGTTTGCACGTAAAATGAAGACGCCTTATTTTCGACCATAAGTGAGATATTATTTGAGCAATTCGGTAATCTTAATTTATCTCATTCAAGTTTTTATAGATATTTTTGTTTTATATCTTTTGGCTTTCCTGCTTAATCCGATCATTCAGAATTTCATCATTTTCTGAATAATCAACAGGGCAATCGATTAAATGAACGCCAGGTGAAGAAATACATTTTTCAAGAGTTTGAATTAATCCTTCGGAGTCATTCACTCTGTAGCCTTTTGCTCCATAGCTCTCTGCATATTTAATAAAATCAGGGTTGTTATATTTTAATCCCCAATCTTCAAAGCCCATATTTGCTTGTTTCCAGCGGATCATTCCATAGCTGCAGTCATTAAGAATCAGACACGTTATATTCATCTTTAGCCGGACGGCGGTTTCCAGTTCTTGTGAATTCATCATAAAACCACCATCTCCACAAACAGCCATAACCTTCCTGTCGGGATAAACCAAATGTGACGCCATGGCAGACGGAAGGCCAGCTCCCATGGTTGCAAGCGCATTATCCAGCATGCAAGTGTTTGGTTGATGGGCTGCATAGTTACGAGCAAACCATATTTTATAAACGCCGTTGTCTAAACAAATCATGCCGTCATCCGGCATCACTTTTCGGATATCTGCGACCAGACGTTGAGGATATATTGGGAATCTGTCGTCATCATTTCCTTCAGCGATATTTGCATCGTGGTATTTTTTAACCTCCATCATGCGACCAAAGTCCCAAGTTTTTTTAACTCTTTCGCCAAGTCCATTTTTTATTTGCCATATGGCATTTGCTATATCACCGACAACTTCCAATTGGGGAAAATACACAGGGTCAACTTCAGCAGGACTAAATGAAACATGAATGACTTGTGTTCCTTCTGATACAAGAACTGGTTCGTCTTCAGATGAGTGACTTGATTCGTAGTCTCGTGCTGTTCCATGTGCCATAAAAAATGGTGGTTTTTCAATAACGTCGTGCCCAATATTTATGATCAAATCAGCAGCCTCTATTGCTCTATGGACAAAGTCGCCAGCTGATAAGGCCGCGCATCCCATAAACAATGGATGGCGTTCATCGATGACGCCTTTCCCAAGCTGAGTACTTACAAATGGAATACCCGTTTCGTTTACAAACTCAGTAAGCATATTGCTAGTCAATTTCCGATTTCCACCGGCGCCAACCACAATTATTGGGCTTTTGGCGGTCGCAATCTTATCAACTGCTGCGCTTATTGATTTATTTTCAGCAATCGCACGCCTTACGGACGACGCTGGAATAGGCATTTCATCCGAATGTTCGTCTGCGATATCCTCTGGAAGCTCAAGATGTACAGCGCCTGGTTTTTCTTGTTCTGCTATTCGTAGTGCTTCTCTTACGCGGCTTGGGATATTATCTGCGGCAACCAACTGCTCAGCGTACTTAGTAATTGGTTTCATCATTTCCACGACATCAAGTATTTGGAAACGTCCTTGTTTAGATTTTTTTACAGGTTTTTGCCCAGTAATCATCATCATTGGCATGCCACCTAACTGGGCATATGCAGCGCATGTCGTGAAATTAGTCGCTCCGGGACCGAGTGTGGCAATACAAATACCTGCCTTGCCCGTCAATCGACCATAAACAGCAGCCATAAATCCAGCACCTTGTTCGTGCCGCGTTAAAATTAACTTAATTTTCTTTGAACGCGAAAGACTATCTAGAAAATCTAGGTTTTCCTCACCGGGGATTCCAAATATATATTCCACTCCTTCTTCTTCGAGTGCCTTTACGAAAAGATCTGAACCTTTGAGCATTTATTTTCTCCCCGCTACAATATTTCTCAATTGGATCTTTAAAGGGTTGTCATCAAAGCATTTATTTTAATCGATACACAAGAAATATTAATTAAGAGTGCGATTTTGACTACGGTTACCTTTTAAGGGGAGAGCCATTCTCCTCGCCAATTAGTTATCTTTTTGTACTGAGCACGAATGTGTTTATCTGCTAAAAGAAGTAGCTCTATTGATTGTATATGACATACCAAAACGGCGAAACGTTTTTGATCTGGGGCATGATCATAGGCAAGCGGGCTTGGAATGACCGTACCCGGACTAGGAGTAGTTCCATAAGCTACCCTCGAGTTAGTTGGAACATCTCTCCAGTTTGGAGTTGTAATGTCACCAACCTTTACTTCAACAACAACGTTCATCTGAATTTGTAATTGGACTTTTGGCAGCCAAATGTGAATTCCGGCACGAGGGTCCTCTTGAAGTAAAAACATTTTTGACGAAGTGGTGTCAGTGTGGAACTCGATCTCGTTATTTTTCCGATCGCTTCTCCTCATAACTAAGGTACGAGCCCTTGGGAAATTATCGCTACTTGAAGTTATAAAAGTAGGGTGCCGGGCTGGCGATTTTTTGTCAGCCCGCCCTCGAGAAACTTGTGTCCAGGCGAAATCCAAAAAAATATCCAAGTTTTGAAAATTTTTCATTTAAATAATTGTTACTGATATATCGTTAAATTATTAACTAGGATTATTTGATAAATTAAAGCGTTCCGTTGATATGTTGCTACGAATTCGCCAAAAATGCTATGCCAAGGAATACAGCTCCGCCGCCTAAAACTTTTCCAAATATTACGCCTTTTTCATGCAGTTTTTCGATAGCAACAAAGATTATAAGTCCAACGATCCAATAGAGGTTCATGATACCTCCAAAAAAGAGTAAACCCATTAGAAACCAACAGCATCCGACACAATAGAAACCGTGCACAAGACCTATTCGCAATGGGGAATTTACCCAAGTATTCTTATAACCAGCCAAAAAACTTGCCGGTTGACGGCACTTTTCTAGGCATACCGTCTTCAAAGGTGTTAACTGATAGATGCCAGCAGCGATAAGGATACCTGCTGCTAAATAAATATTTGTTGTCTCCATCATCATAGGCGACATCCACCCGCGCACCTCGAGCTGCGACTGGAGTGCAGCAGCAAAAAGACTAAAAGCTGCCCACGCCAATAAATATCCGGAAATGAACAAAGTAACTTCCGTGATAATATTTTTTGTTTTTTGAGCTCGCCTTATCAACGCAGTATAGAGAAGAATCATTGGGGCGGCGCTTGGAAGCATCATTGCC
>CETW01022349.1_pt1 | contig 10736 bp, 11 predicted proteins | sample 361381 | NCBI WGS metagenome assembly CETW01 (sample SAMEA2620570, study PRJEB7988) | marine metagenome | isolation source: saline water (ENVO:00002010), including
CAACTGCAGGAAATTCCTTCCGTTTTTCCTTCGAACCCCAAACCATCTGTGGTCGTAGCTTTACAACTAATTTTATCAACATCTAGGCTTAGTAATCCTGCGAGATTAGATCTTATTTGTTCTCTGTGAGGCAAAATTTTGGGTACTTGCCCGATATAATTTATATCAATATTAAGGATCTTGTAACTATCATCATTTAATTTCTGTAGGACCACAGATAACATATCTTGACCAGAAATGTCTTTCATAGATTCGTCTTCAGAAGGGAAGAACTTACCTAGATCGCCGTATGCAGCTGCACCCAACAAAGCATCGATCAATGCATGAATAATGATATCTCCATCGGAGTAGGCCTCAATAGAGTAATCACAATCAATTTTGATACCACCGAGTATCACACCGTTGCCAGATACCAACTTGTGTGCGTCATAACCCTGACCAATTCGCATTTTTCTAAAGATCTTTTTCCTTCATCATGAATTCTGCCAATTTTAAATCATCTGAAAGAGTAATTTTGAGATTATTTGAAGAATTCTCATAAAGAACTACATCATCTTCTAACTCATCAAAAATAGCAGCTTCATCCGTAGCGTTGCTGTAATCTCCAGAAAAATTTTCGTAAGCATGTTTAAGTCGTTTGGATCGAAAAATTTGAGGGGTTTGTGCATTCCACATAACCGATCTATCTTGAGTATGATCAATTACCTTTCCATCTGAAGAAAACTTTAAGGTCTCGTTGGATGGACTTGCAAAAATCATGCCTCCACAATCCGTTGAGGAGAAATTATCTAAGAAATCTAGAACAATCGATTTCTTTAAACAAGGTCTGGCTGAATCGTGAACCAAAACATCATCAGAGAAACCCTCTGATAATAGATAATCAAAACAATTTTTAACTGATATTGCTCTTTTTGATCCTCCTTTTACAAAAACTATTCTCTCGTCTTTGACAAGATCAGCATGGAGTTTGTCAGATTCAGATATTGCAACAACGATTTTTTTGCATTCCTCAAAAGATAAAAATAATTCTAAGGAATGATCAAGAATAAACTTCCCATTAATCTTGTGATATTGTTTGGGTAAAGAGGATTCAAAACGCTCTCCAGTGCCTGCGCTAGGTATAATTACTACAAAAGGATCTATCAATTTAATTATCTTTCTGTGACTCTTCTTTGATCTGATCTTTAAAAACGTAAAAATTTTCTCCGGGCTTGATCATTCCCAATTCCAGCCTAGCAGCTCCCTCTAAAGCTTCTTTACCAGAGTTGAGTTTTTCTCTCTCAGCAATTAAAGCTTCGTTTTTTCGAGTGATAGCATCTATGTCAATTTCTACTTTAGATATTTGTTTCTTTAAAGATTCTAGATCACTTCTATTATAGTCTCCGAACCAATACTGATATTGGGTTGCAAAAATAATCGAACCTAAAATAATTATGCATAGAATATACAAAGTATGATTTTTGAAAAACTTCAGGCTATTTTTCATGAGCTCATGCATATATCTGACTCCAGCTCAATCATGAGTAACCTATTATATTTAGCAACTCTATCAGAACGTGATGGAGCGCCAGTTTTTATTTGCCCTGAACCTACTCCTACGGCTAGGTCAGCAATAAATGTATCTTCAGTTTCTCCAGATCTATGCGAGATTACAGTTGTGTAACTATTTTTTACTGATGTATTTATCGACTTAAATGTCTCATAAAGGGTGCCAATCTGATTAACTTTTACTAAAACCGAGTTTGCCGATCCTAGTTGTACTCCCTTTAAAATTCTCTCAGTATTAGTTACGAATAAGTCATCGCCTACTAGTTGTACTTTAGAACCTATGGATTGATTAAGTTGTGCCCATCCATCCCAGTCATCCTCATCAAGTCCATCTTCAATTGAACTTATAGGATATTTAGAGCAAAGCTCAACTAAGTAATCTATCATTTCGGACGAAGAAAATTGCTCTTTCATGCCATCAAGTTTATAAACTGAGTCTTTGTAGAATTCCGTTGCAGCAACATCAATACATAATGCTACTTGATCTCCAGGACTGAATCCTGCTCTCTCAATAGATTGAATTATCAAATCTAGTGCTTCTTCGGGAGATTTCAAATTAGGTGCAAAACCACCTTCATCTCCAACTGCAGTATTTAGCCCTTTTGATTGCAAAATATTCTTGAGTGTATGAAAGATTTCTATGCCCGCCCTCAGTGATTCAGAGAAGGATTCAAAACCTCTTGGTTGAACCATAAATTCCTGAAAATCAATCGGGTTATCTGCATGAGCTCCGCCGTTAAGGATATTCATCATTGGAATAGGCAGATTTATGTCGATCTTTTCATTACAAAATTCAGAATATTTTTCATTTATAAATCTATAAAGCGATATATTTTTTGATTGAGCCGCTGCTTTTGCTGCGGCAAGAGAAACTGCAAGAATAGCATTGGCACCGAAATTACTTTTATTAGAAGTTCCATCTTTTTCAATAATCAACAGATCATTAGATAATATATCTTCAGAATCTCTTCCTTTTAAAAGGGGAGAAATCTCTTCTTGTATTGATTTAGCAGCTTTTAAGACTCCCTTACCAAAATATCTATTCTCGTCTTCATCTCTTCTTTCATTTGCTTCATGTTGTCCCGTAGAGGCACCTGAAGGTACGAAAGCTAAACCTTGAACACCATTTTCTAAAGTTACTCTTGCCCCGACGGTTGGATTGCCCCTTGAATCAATAACCTCAAAACCTTCTATATGCTTAATTTTCATAGGCTTCTATTCATCAAAAGATTTTATCAGGTTATCAAGCTTCTTTATTTTGTTCAAAAAATCATCTAGTTGGTCTAATTGAATGGCACAAGGACCATCACAAAGGGCTTCATCTGGATTGGGATGTGTTTCTAAAAATAATCCTGCTAAGCCTAAAGACATCCCTGCTCTGGCTAGATCTAATGCACTTCCACCTCTGCCATCTGCTTTATCTCCTAAGGCGCCAGGTTTTTGCAAAGAATGAGTCACATCAAAAATAAGAGGTATATCTGCTTTTTTAAGTTCGACCATGCCAAGCATATCCACCACTAAGTTGTTGTAACCAAAGGAAGTGCCTCTTTCACAAATAAGTACATTTTCGTTATTAAAGTGATTACATTTTGTAATAATGTTTAACATGTCTGCAGGCGCCAAGAATTGACCTTTTTTTATATTGATAGGTAAGTTAGTTTTGCATGCAGCCTCAATCAAATCAGTTTGTCTGCTAAGAAAAGCGGGTATTTGTATTATGTCTAAAACTTCTGAAGCTTGTTGCGCCTCATCTGTAGTGTGTATATCCGAAATAATAGGAACGTTATAATCTTTTTTGATCTCTGAGAGGATCTCAAGACCCCTTGTAATTCCAGGACCTCTATAAGAATTTATAGACGACCTATTTGCTTTGTCATAGGAAGCTTTGAAAATATAGGGAATGTTAAGCTCGGTCGTAGTTTTAACACAACTTGAAACTACTTTCTCAACAGTTTTTTCGTCTTCTAGTACATTAAGACCTGCAATGAGAACAAAAGGTTTATCGTTTGCTATCTCTATTTGATCAACTTTTACAGTTTTCATTGTTTAATCTTATTTTGTTTTGCCGCTTTCACAAAACCTGTAAAAAGTGGATGTCCTTTTCGAGGATCGGAGGTAAATTCTGGGTGAAATTGACAACCTACAAACCATGGGTGGTCACCTAATTCTATAACCTCTACAAGCATTTTATCAGAAGATTTACCAACCACCTGAAGCCCTTTGCTCATTAAGAAATCAATGTGATTATTATTCACTTCATATCTATGACGATGCCTTTCCATTATCTTTGACGCTTTGTACATTTTCCTTGTCAATGAATCTTTCTTTAAAACACATTCTTGAGATCCCAGTCGCATGGTTCCGCCAAGATCAGAGTTAGAGTCTCTTTTTTCTACCGAACCTTCAGAGTCAAGCCACTCACTGATAAGGCCAACGACTGGATATTTTGTCTCGGCATCAAATTCAGTACTATTTGCAAGTTTCATTTTCGCCACGTTTCTTGCGAATTCAATTACAGCAATTTGCATTCCTAGACAAATTCCCAGGTATGGAACTAGCTTTGTACGTGCGAACTTTACTGCACATATCATTCCTTCAATCCCTCTCTCACCAAATCCGCCAGGCACAAGAATTGCGTCAGAATCTTTTAGTTTGCTATTGACGTTCTTTGAATTTAATTTCTCCGAGTCAACATAGTCTATATCTACTTTGAGGTTGTTCTTAAAACCACCATGCTTGAGAGCTTCGTTTAAAGATTTATAGGCGTCTGCAAGTTCAGTATATTTCCCGACCATGGAAATCTTTACTGAATCTTTTGGTTCAAGGTCTTCTTTGATTACTTTTTTCCAATCACTTAAATTAGGCTTCTTAGACGACTTCAATTCAAGCTTACCCAGAATAGTTTCATCTACCTTTTGATCATTAAGTAATAAAGGTATCTTGTATATGGTATCTACATCAGGCATTGAAATGACAGAATGTTCCTTTACGTTTGTAAATAATGCAATTTTTCTTCTCTCTTCATCTTCCATAGGCTCATCAGATCTACAAATTAAGATATCTGGTTGTAAACCATGAGATAACATTTCTTTTACTGATCTTTGAGTAGGCTTAGTTTTGGTTTCTCCAGCAGATTGCAGATAAGGGAGTAGTGTTAAATGCATAAATAAGGTGTGTTGCGGTTGCATTTCAATTTTCATTTGCCTAATAGCCTCTAGAAATGGCTGAGACTCTATATCTCCGACTGTCCCTCCTATTTCAACAATCGCTATATCGGAATTACCTGCTCCTTGAACTACTCTTCTTTTTATCTCATCTGTAATATGAGGTATTACCTGGACGGTTCCGCCTAGGTAATCACCTTTACGTTCTCTTCGAAGAACTTCTTCATAAACTTGTCCAGTAGTGAAATTATTAGATTTTGACATTTTAGAATTCAAAAATCTTTCGTAATATCCAAGGTCAAGATCTGTTTCAGAGCCGTCTTCTGTAACAAAAACCTCTCCATGTTGAAATGGGCTCATAGTGCCTGGATCAAGGTTGATGTAAGGATCTAATTTAAGAATCGTGACTGATAATCCTCTACTTTCTAATAAAGATCCTAAAGAAGCTGAAGCAATCCCCTTCCCCAAAGAGGAAACCACTCCACCAGTTACGAATATAAATCTTGTTTGCTTATTTCCCATCTAATGATCATTTGAAGCCTGCTTAAAAATAACTTCTTAACGATGGGATTACAGATTAACAAAATCCAGTCAAGTGAACAATATAATTATAATTTTAAGCAGAAAGATCGAGTGGTTTTTCTAACTCAGCCCAAGAAATATCACCGTCCGGAGAATGCGATTCAAACTCTAAAACACCTAATTTGTCATAAAGAGGTCTGACTTCATCGGTTAGAAGACCAATTCTTGAAAGATTTGGCACAACTCTTGAAAAAAGAAGTCGTTGGAATTCAGTTGCAAATCCTGCCTTATTTGAAAATTGTCTTGCTTCGTCTTCATCCCAACCAAACTTCCTGAAGACATCAGTTGGAAAAAGTCTCTCCTTACTTATGACACAAGCCTCATATGCGAACATAGCCCTATCTTCTCTTTCTTCTTCTGTAAGGTTTTCTATAAAGTCTTCAAGATAATTTACTCCAAATGTTACATGTCTCGCTTCATCTCTAATAATCAAGTGCAGGATATCTCTCAAAACAGGATCAGGTGTTACAGCTTTTGCTGTATTAAAAGCCGCTAGGGCTAAACCTTCGATAATTATTTGCATACCAATAAGTTTAAGATCCCACCTCTCATCAGTAAGTATCTTATCTAAAAGACTTTTAAGTCCTGACCCAACTGGATACATAAGCTTTGATCTTTTCTGAATATACTTTGTAAAAGCTTCAACATGTCTGGCTTCATCGAAAGCCTGAGAAGCTGCGTAAAGTTTTGCCTGATAAGTAGGAGCACATGAGACTAGTTGTGATGCTACTAAGAGTGCACCCTGTTCTCCATGAAGAAATTGACTAAATTGACTTGCACCTCTATGTCTCAGAAACTCTCTTTTCTGCTCAATACTAAGTTTTTTATAAGGCGGATATTCATCCCAAAACATTTGAGGAATGTCTTCCGATTCAACTAGAGGCCTATCCCAATCAATATCCATTGAGACATTCCAATTGAGTTTTTTTCCTAGTTCATATAATTTTGCGATCCTATTATCTTGAACAGAATAATCCCAATTATAAGTACCGGTTAATGGTGTTCTAAAAATTTCTGCAATATCCTCTACTTCTTCAGCAGTCAACTCAGGCTCAGACTCTTCGTAGTCTCGGATTTTTCTTGGAGTATCTTCAGTGTATTTAACTTTCATTTTTTGTTTGATTTAGTAACTTACTACAATTTTATTAGGTTGGGAATTGATCATCGTTATCCTCGAAATACTGAGGAGGAAATCTATCGCTTTGAGCAAGATTTTGAAAAGTAGCCGTATTTTCAATGAAAGCAACAGGAACAGCTTTTGTTGGGCCATTTCTCTGTTTTGCTATATTAACTTCTGCTTTACCTTTGCTTTCAAGATCTGTGGGATCGTAATAAGAATGTCTGTACAAAAAAGCTATCACATCAGCGTCCTGTTCAATTGCCCCAGAGTCTCTTAGGTCGGCTAATATCGGCCTTTTATTAGGTCTGGTTTCAACAGCTCTATTCAGTTGGGAGAGAGCAATTACTGGAACATTAAGTTCTTTTGCTAAGGCTTTTAGAGAGCGGCTTATTTCACTTATTTCAGCAACTCTATTATCTCCTCTACCTGGAACCTGCATAAGTTGAAGATAATCTATAACTATCATAGCCAAGTCATCATTCTCTCTTTTTACTCTTCTCGATCTAGCTCTTATCTCAGAGGGAGAAAGCGCTGGCGTATCATCAAGCAAGATATGTTTTTGGCTTAATACTGATAAGGCCTTGTCAATACCTTCCCAATCGTTCTCCTCTAGTTGGCCTCTCATAAGTCTTTGTAAATCAATACTTGAAATACTCGAAATAAATCGTCTCACAACTTGTTCTGATGACATTTCCATGCTGAAAAGAAGAACGGTTTTGTCTGTTTGTCTGGCAACATTTTCAGCAATATTGAAAGCAAAAGCTGTTTTTCCCATGGATGGTCTTCCTGCAATTATAATCAAATCCGATTTTTGAAATCCTAGCGTAACTTCGTCAATTTCTGTAAAACCAGTGCTGACCCCGACTAACGAATTACCACTCTCTGAAGATTCCTGAATGTCGGTATAAACCTGACCTAGGAGTTCTTTCACCTCTTTAGGACCTACAGACCTATTTAAATCATCTCTTAAACTTAGAATTTTTTCTTCTGCTTCGTCAATTATCCTATCACTCCCCGACGCATCAGACTCCTTAGCAATTTTGGAGATATTGTCTGCAGCTATTATCAAACGCCTCAAATTTGACCTTTGTTTGATGATATCGGCATAGCTTTGGATATTGGCAACACTTGGTGTTTCTCTTGCAAGAAGTGCCAAATAGTCCTTACCTCCTGAATTTATTAGCTTTGGCAGATCTCCATTACCCTCGATTGCTTCCTGAACAGTTATAACATCTACAGGTTTTCCTGCGTCTTGAAGATCATTAATAGTTCTAAATATTAGTCTATGCTCTTCTTTATGGAAGTCATCCTCTTTGACTAAATCAGAAACCACATCCCAAGTCTCATTTTTGAGCATAATGCCACCCAAAACAGCTTTCTCAGCTTCTGTTGAGTAAGGTAGTTCTCTATTTGATAAATATTCTGATGCCATACCTAATAATTAGGAAAAGACATCAATTCTCCCATTGCTGGATGTTTAAAACAAGTGACTTTTTAAGATTCCTCTGAAGAGATAATCTGGACAGAAATTGTAGATATAACCTCAGGATGAAGTTCAATATCTACATTATATTCTCCCGTCTCTTTGAGGACACCTTCAGGTAATCTCACTGAGCTTTTCTCAATCGCAAAGCCTTGTTCTTCAAGAGATTCAGCTATCTCTCGGGTACCTATTGATCCGTAGAGAGTGCCTTCATCTGAAACTTGGGCAGAAATAGTTATTGATAATGATTGCATCTTTTCTGCTTCGACTAATGCAGACTCTTTTCTGTCAGCTTCGGCAGATAATAAAGCTTCCCTTCTTTTTTCATATTCTGCTTTGTTTTTTTCATCGGCCCTGACTGCCTTACCAGAAGGTATCAGAAAGTTTCTTCCATAACCGGCTTTTACATTTACCAAGTCGCCTGGATCGCCAAGTTGGGCGACTTTCTCTAATAGTATTACTTCCATAGTTTAATTGTAATGAGAGTCTGTATAAGGTAGCAAGGCAAGATGTCTTGCCCTCTTTACTGCCTTGTTAAGTTGCCTTTGATATTTTGCAGAAGTACCGGTCATTCTTGCAGGAATTATTTTACCAGTCTCTGTAATATATTCTTTGAGTAATTTAATATCTTTGAAGTCTATTTCTTCGATACCAAGAGAGGAGAATTTACAGTACTTTGGTCTGTTATCAAAATCAGTTTTACGCTTAAAATTTTTCTTTTGCTTCTTTGCCATTAGTTTTACTCCTCAGACGGACTTTCTTTGACATCATCAACTACCTTTTCTTCAGAAGTATCAGTAGAAACGTCTTTTGAAGAGGTCTTAGCTGCATCCTGTGCTTCTTGTTCCACTTCTTTGTTGGCTGCCTCTCTAGCTTCTTGGTAGGAATCTTTTTCATTTTCCTCTTTAGTTTGAGTAAGCAGTGCTGATGTGTCTTTATGTACTTTTTTTACACTCAAAACTAGATTTCTGATTATAGAATCATTAAATCTAAAGGAACTTTTAATTTCGTCTATGGCAGATTGATTGCATTCTACATTGAGAAGTCCATAACTTGCTTTGAATTGATCTTGTATGGGATAAGCTAATTTTCTATTTCCAATATTTTCAGATCGGTGAACATTACCACCTGAATCTTTAACGATCTTATCTAATTTAGAAATAATGGAAGAAGTTTGATCAGCTTGATCGGGGTGAACTAAGAATACTATTTCGTAATTTCTCATATTTATCCTCGTGAATATAAGCTCTCATCCATTGATGTAGAGCAAGGAAGCTGGCATTTTATTTACAAGTTATCTTGTTTGCAAGATAAAAGAAGAACTTTAGTAATAACCTCATCAAATGACAAGCCCGCGTAAGCAGCTGCTTTTGGAAATAAGCTTGTTTCGGTTAACCCAGGGACGGTATTTACTTCAATTATTTGAAAGTTTCCATTTTCATCTTCAATAAAATCAACTCTTCCCCAATTTGAGCATCCTAATGAGCTGAATGCGTGCCATGCATAATCTTTTATTTCTTTTAGCTTATCTCCTTTAATATCTGCTTTTACATATTGAGTTCCGGAGTTGGAGTACTTTGAATCGTAATCATAGAAGTCTCCTGCTGGGTTTATGAGTATTGGATGGAAAACATCATTGCCTAAAATAGAAACTGTTAATTCTCTTCCTTCAACATACGCTTCCACAATTACAGAGGAATCGAATTCAGAAGCATGAAGCATTGCACTCTCTAAACTGCCTTCGCCCGGTCTGACGATTGATATACCGAAGCTAGAGCCTTCGTTTGCAGGTTTAACCACAAATGTTTTATCGAGCGCAGTAATATCCTCTTCGCCTGATAAATGAGGTGTTAATTTCATATTTTTCTGGCGAGCATTTACGATTTCAACAAAATCTGGAGTTGGAAGTAATAAGTTTCTCCAAATCTTTTTACTCTCAATTTTGTTAAGAGAGGTTTTGCACGATTCAGAATCACTCCCAGTGAACAGGATATTCTTTGAACTCAGAACCTTTTGAATAAAACCATCTTCTCCACCTCTCCCATGTAAAGCAATGAAAGCAATGTCATAATCTTCCGATATGCGCTGAGCATCATCCTCTGATTTTAAATCCAATTGCGTATGCTCTATACCCTGACTTTGCAGAGAATGTGAAACAGCAGAACCAGACTTCAGAGAAATATCTCTTTCTGCTGACCACCCGCCATACAAAACTAATATTCTTTTTTGTTTGAGAATTTCAACATCGCTCATACTAAAAAAAATTTTTTGCTACATACTGACTAATTGAAGAAATATCACCAGCACCTTGAAAAATAAAAACATCATTAGAATCGGTATCCTCATGTAATTTTTTTATAACCAATTCTTTATCAGATAATAGCTCAGCGCTTAAATAACCCTGTTCCTCAAGTGATTTCTTTATATTGGAACTGCTAATGCCTTCAATTTCATTTTCTCCTGCCGAGTAAATATCCAAAAGAGTTAGTTCATCAACCTCTTTGAGAACCTCAACAAATTCCTTATATAGGTCATTAGTTCTGGTGAACCTGTGGGGCTGAAAAATCATCTTTAATCTAAAATCTGGATAAGATTCCCTAACTGCTTTGATAGTATTTTTTATCTCGGTGGGATGATGGCCGTAATCATCGATATATAGAGAACGAAATTTTCTTGATTGTTTTTCTCCCAAAATTTGCATTCTTCTGTCAATTCCCATGAAGTTTTCTAGTGATTCCCTGATAATTTCTGTACTAATACCCTCTTGCATACACAATATAGCTGCAGCAGAAGCATTCAGAACATTATGCCTACCCAACATGTTTAAAGTTAATTCAAG
>CETW01192951.1_pt1 | contig 10708 bp, 7 predicted proteins | sample 361381 | NCBI WGS metagenome assembly CETW01 (sample SAMEA2620570, study PRJEB7988) | marine metagenome | isolation source: saline water (ENVO:00002010), including
ATAATTTAAGATTAACTTTTCACCCTGGGCCATTTAATGTTCTTTTATCTCCTAATGAAAATGTTGTTAAAAATACTATAAAGGATTTAACAACTCATGCTGAAATATTTGATTTAATGGGACTTGAAACATCACATTATAACAAGATTAATATTCATTGTAATGGAGTTTATGGTAATAAAAAAAAATCTTTAGATAGATTTTGTAGTAATTACAATCTCTTGCCTAAATCTGTTAAATCAAGATTAACCATTGAAAATGATGATAAAGAATCAATGTATTCAGTAAAAGATCTTATGTATGTATATGAAAATATAGGAGTTCCAATTGTGTTTGATTATCACCATCATAAATTTTGTACGGGTGACTTATCTGAAAAAGATGCATTAAATTTAGCTATATCTACTTGGCCTAGTGGTATTAAACCAGTTGTTCATTATTCAGAATCAAAATTATTATATACAAATGATATTAAAATAAAACCTCAAGCACACTCTGATTATATAACATCTCTTCCTAATCTTTATGGTAATAATATAGACGTGATGGTTGAAGCAAAAGCAAAAGAGTTGTCGATTTTACCTTTTATAAAAAATCTTTAAAATTAAAATGTTATTCCAATTAAAGTGGCAAGCAAAGTAAGAATAGAAAAAGCAGGAAGTGATTTAATTATAGGATCTTTGACCTTAATATGCATTAATATAGCTCCTAGCATAAGAGTACTTAGTATAAAGTAGCAATAAAGGTTAATTGATGAAATCCATATACCAATAATTAACAATGTAGCTAAGATTATTTTTAATGTACCTGTTAAGTACATAAACCATAGTGGTAATCCATATACTAAAAACTCCTCTTTCATAGATTTTGCAGTGCCTCCACGATATTTTGTTTCATTATTAAATCTAAAAATCCAAACATTCAGTAATGTTAATGCTATAAATAAATTTATAAATGTAATTATCATGTTAGCAAATCTAACAAAAAACAATTATATTTTAAAACATAAAAAGTAGTATAGTATTTTTAAATTTTATCATTAATAAATTTTGATATATATTCAGTATTTTTGTTAAATAAATAGACCTTATATATTACATTGATTCGATTTTTTTGGAAATACAGATTTTTTAATTTATTTGTAATATTTTTTTGTGTAATTCTTTGTCTTTTAAACCTTAAATCAATAAATATTTTTTTTGACAGTGAAAGAATAATTGAGCTTGCAAATGTTGAGCAAGATGTTATTGATAGATCATTAGATGATACAAATTTATTATTAGTTGGTGTTGAACTTAAGGACAGTTTATCATATACTAAATTATTAAATATTGATACAGTTATAGATGAAATTCAGTCTAGTCAATATGTAAAATCTATAAGAAGTATTTTGAATGAAAAAGTTGTAATTAATCAAGCAATACCAATTCCTTTAAAACTTCTAAAATATCATGATGAAAAAAATTTTATTAATTCAATAAATAAAATACATAAGTATAATAGTATTTATATAACATCTAACTTAAAAAACTTGGTATTTGTAATAAAATGTAAAAACTTAGAATCTGAATATGATAAAATATTCTTTTTAAATTATCTAGAAAATAATTTTTCTAAGATTTCTAAAGCAGAAGTTAACATAACTGGACAAATTAAGTCTGAAATTTATATGAAAAAAAATATAATAAATGAATTAATATTTTTTGTAACTATTACTACAGTCATATGTAGTTTAATATTGTTTTATTTTTTTAGAAATTATAAAACTGTATTAGTTTGTCTACTTTCAATATTTGTTTCTATTTTATTTTCATTTTCTATTTCTAACTTTTTATTTGGAGGAATTGAATTAGTTATGATTATTATTCCTGCTATTATTTTTATTATAAACATATCAGATTATATGCATTTGTTGAATCTTAGAAAAGGTATTACAAATGGTTATGATTTGTTTTGCGAACAGATTAAGAATATAGGTAAACCTGTATTCCTTACATCTTTAACAACAGCTATTGGATTTTTAAGTTTTACATTTGGTTATTTTGAACCTTTAATGAGATTTGGAGTTGTTACAACATTATCTATTTTCATTTGTTTATTTATTATCATTACATTTTTTTCATTTATTATAGACTTTAATATTTTGCCTCAAAAACATCATTTTATTTCTACAACTAATATTCATCGATGGATTAATAAAACTAAGCTTTATAAAAAATGGATTATTGTTTTTTTTCTAGCTTTATGTTCATTGAATTTTTTTAATTTTAAAATAGATAATTTTTTAACTAGTGAACTAAATCGTACTTCTGTATTATTTCAAGAAATTAATTTTATTGAACAAAAATTTGGTGGTATTAAGCCATTAAGTTTTAGTTTAATTAATCCAACTAAAGAAAATATAGGTGATTTTGTAGATTTTTTAGAGTCAAAAAATATTAGTGTTGATATTGTTTTTAATAATAAAGATACTGTGTTATTAAAAACAAGAAGTAAGGATATTGGAGCATATACATCTAATATAATTTATGAAGATATTCAAAATTTCTCAAAAAAAAATAATATAAACTCTAAAATTGGGGGAGTAGGATATTTGTTTGATAAAATAAGTAATGATCTTACTTTAGAGGTATTATTTGGATTATTAATTGCTGTCTTATTAGTTGGCTTGATATTTGTTTTGTTGAATAATTTTAATTTTAGTTATTTACCAGTTTCATTAATTCCTAATTTATTACCATTATTTAGTTGCTTAGGATTATTCTCTTTATTTGGCTTTTATCTAAGTCTATCTAATGCATTTATTTTTGCTATTGCTTTTGGTTTAATTGTTGATGATTCTATTCATATTATTTCTTCTTATAGTATTAATAGAAAAAATAATAAGTCAATTAGCGCATCAATTATGCATTGTAGAAATAAAACATTTCATGCTGTAGTTAAAACTACTATGTTAATAATTATTACTCTTTCACCTCTTTTATTTTCCGAGTTTCGTTCGATTAGTCAGCTTGCATCTATAACTATCATATCGGCTGTTTTTGCTATTATTTTTGATTTGTTATTTTTACCCGATTTATTAAAAAAATATATTAAATAATTCTATTGATTCTTTTTCACATTTTTTGTTAATATTTTATTAAAATCAAATCCTTTTCTCCAATTTAATGTGGAAAAAATATATGGTGATGTGTTAAATAACTCTAGATTGGCAAGCAATGGGTTGTTTCTAAAACTATTATAAATAGAAAGCCATCTAATTCCAATACCAATTGATGGAGTTAGATTTTCAACATAATGCCATAAATAAGCTGGAATAAAAATAATGTCTCCTTCGTTTAATATAATCTTACATATTGGCAAATGATTAAAAGCTAAATTAGAATCATTAATTTTATTTGGATTAATATTTGATACTTTAGCTGGAGCTCTATTTACTTTTGGATTTATAATATAATGTGTTTTTTGATCCCAAATCAACCATTTTTTTTTACCTCTAATTTGCACAAATATATTATCTGTACCAGCAGTGTGTATATTTGTCTTTGTTCCTTTATTACCAATAAACAAAACATGATGTTTTTTAATTTTTGTATTTCTTACTTTATTTAACCAATCTTGATTAAGATCATTTTGAAGTTCTTTATATGTATCTAAAAGTGGGTTAAATCTTGCATATTTCATAGAATTTTTATCTATACCCTCAATTATTTCTTTTAAATTTGATTTTACAATTCCTTCATTTTGATTATTATAATCACCTAAATCGGGATGATTAGAAAGTGTAACAGGGTGATTTCCATATTTTTTTTTAAAAAAAATGAAATCCCATTTTAAGAATGCATTCCATTTTTTTGCACCTGATCTTATTACAAAAGGTATTCCTTTTTTAATATAATCTTCTCGTAAAATTTTTGGATTAATATTAGAGTCAAATTCTTTAATTTTTATATTTGTTTTTTTAGATAATTTTACAGAATTATATATTTTTTTTTGAATTTTTTTATCCCATGATTTAATTAAATTTTGGAAGATTTCAAAGCCTAAAAAATGTTCAAAAATAAATCTTAAGTTATATTCTATAATTAATTTCTTTGGAGTTAAATTTTTAAATTTTTTGTAATAATTATAATAATCCATAATTCTATATAAAAAACACGAAAATATTTAATTTAAAATGATTAATTATGCTTAGCATAATAACTTATTTATGTTAAATTTGAAGATGGGTATTATGGTACCTATTCTTTAACTTTACAGATTATGTCAAATGGAAATCTTCATACTGTATCTGTGTATGAACAAGAAATTTAAAATGGTTTTTTAAATAAATATTATATTTTACTCATTATTTGTTAATATGAGGTTTTGTAAATTTTGTATTTCTTGATTATTTTGTTTTATGATTTCTGCATTTTGATTTTTATAATCACCTAAATTGGGATAATTAGAAAGTATAACAGGTTGATTTCCATATTTTTTATCCTTTTGCTATCACATTTATTAATCTTTACCAAAGAGTAAATTATTAATAGCTTAGATTATGTTATATGTATAAGAAGCAGTATAAATAGTTATTAATTACTATTTTTGTAATGTAACAAAAAATTGAAATTAATTTAAATTAATGACATGAAGAATAAAGATTCTAATCAAGAGATGCTAATTAAGGATGTTGAAGAACAATCACTAATTGAACGTTTGTTTGAGAAAATTCTTTGGAGCACTCGATATACTGTAATTTTAGCTGTTATATTTTCAGTACTTGGTTCAATTTCATTATTTGTATTAGGGAGTTATGAAATTTTGGAGACGTTATTTTCTAAGCTACCTCCGCTTCTTATGGGTAAGAATCATGATCATTCAGAGCTTTTATATAAATTAATTACAGCAGTTGACTTATACCTTATAGGTGTTGTACTATTAATTTTTGGTTTTGGTATTTATGAGTTATTTATTTCTAAGATTGATATTGCTAGAAAAGATGAGGCTGTTACTATTTTAGAGATTGAAAATTTGGAAGAATTAAAGAATAAAATTATTAAGGTAATTATAATGGTTCTTATTGTTTCTTTTTTTGAGCGTATTTTAAAAATATCAACTTCTTTTAAAGATCCTATTGATATGGGTTATTTTGCTCTCTCAATTTTGGGGCTTTCACTAGGAGTTTATTTTGTTAAAAAACATAGTTAAAAGATTAGGATGCTTATTTCACTCTTATGTTTATTTCTTTCGGTTTATGTTATTCTTCGATGTTCATCAAGCTTTGATATTGCTGCGAATTATTTAACAAGAGGAATAGGGGAAGGGGTGAAAGGTCCTACTATAAATGCCGTAGCATCATCGTTACCAGAGTTGTTAATATCATCCCTTTTTTTATTTTATTTTAAAGATATAACGGGTTTTTCTGCTGGTTATGGTACAATTATTGGGAGTTCAGCATTTAATATTGCTCTTATACCGGTTATTTCATTTACATATATTTATTATACAAAAGGTAAAAAAAAAGTTTTTGAGATTAATAATCAAATAGTTAAACAAGATGCTATTTTTTTATTAGGATCAATATTTATTTTGTTATTAAGTTTCTTTTTTGGCATGACCTTTTATTTAGCTTTATTTCTAATATTTTTTTATTTTATCTATATTTTCTATGTTATAAAAACAAGAGTGTTAAAAAAGGCTGATGGCTTGTTATTTTTTAAGAAATTTATTAAGAATCATAACTTGCATTTAAAAAATAAGATTATTCATGCTGAATCGGGAAATTTATCTTCTGCCTTTTTAAATTTTAATCTATTTAGAATATTTTTTCAAGGCCAGGTTAATAATTTCTCTTCTACTTTAGTAGTATTAATATCTGTTTGTATAATTGGTGCAAGTTGTTATTTACTTGTTCTTGCAACTGAAAATATCTCACATGTTTTAGGAATAAATTTGTTTTTTGGAGCATTTATAATAGCAGCTATTGCATCAAGTATTCCTGATACTATATTTTCAGTTCAGGATGCAAAGAATGATAAATTTATTGATTCATTTTCAAATGCATATGGATCTAACATATTTGATATTTGTATTGGTATAGGTTTACCTGTATTAGTTTATACTTCTATTTATGGCCCTATTAATATGAATATGCCTATTGAAAGAATAGGTTGGTTAGGAGATTATATTCTTGGAGGAAATTTATTTTTATGGTCATTACTAGTTTTATCTCTATTCACTGTATTAGTTTCACTAGTTTTTTATAAAGGTAAGTTAAATTTAATATCAGCAGTTTTAATTTCTCTTTTATATGTTTTATTTATATTAGCACTACTTATATTTTAGAGAATTATCTAAAATATTTCTGTATTTTGATTTAAATACTATTATACAAATATTTGTGTTTTTTTAAAGATGAAAAGTTATAAACTTTATTTTATTTTATTTTAAAAAATATGCAGTAGTATGTTTTTTATTAATTTAGCTTGATTTTTATAATTAAAGTTTTAAAAATATGATTAATATATTATTTCGATGTTTAACTATTTTATTTGCTTCTTCATTTGCTTTTTCTCAAGTTACTGTAGAGTCAGATTGCCCAAATATTGGAAACCCAAAAGCTTTTGGATCTAAGCCAAATATAGCAACTTTTACTTGGGATGATTCTAATGGAGCTTATGAATTTGTAAGAATTAAAATTAGAGTAGACACTGTATCAGATCCAAAGGATTTTATTAGAATGGGAGGGTTTGGTATTGCGCATGGTATTTTTACTAGTAGTAAAAAAGGTTTAATACCAGGACAAACTTATACAGCGCATGCAAAAACTTGGTGTAATCCACAAGGTGGGCCAAATAATTCTGGTTTTTGGACATCATTTGGAGTATGGACTCAACCCAAAAGTATGATAGTTAGAAGAGATGTTATTAAAAACTTGGATGTTTTTCCAAATCCATCTAAAGATGTATTTAAAATTACTTTTACTTGTGACGAGGTACAGACATTAAGAATTAAATTACTTAATGTGATTGGAGAGGAAATAATTGTAGAATATTTAGAACAATTTACTGGAAAATATATGAAACAAATTGATTTAAAAGAAAATGGAAAAGGAATCTATCTTTTAGAGATAGAAACAAATGGAGGGAAGTTTAATAAGGAATTAATTCTTAAATAGATTTTTTTATATATAGTATTTTATTATTGCTTCAATTTTTTTAAAAAATGAAGAAAATTCTTCAAATATTTATAGCAATTATTCCCCTTATTGTATCTTTTTCTACTACTGACCCAACTCTATCTATTCGATTTTTTGTGTTTTCAATTTTAATAAGTGGTATTTTGTTATATTACTTAATAAAAAATAAAGCAATATATAAAGAGGTTATAATACATCCCGCAATGCTATCTTTTGGTATATTAATTATCTTTTTTATTTTTTCAGCATTTTATAATGGATTTGGCTCAGAATCAATTTATGTATTACTTAGGTTTTCTTTAGTTTATTTATTTGCAATAATTCTTATTCATTTTGTTAAAAATGAGGGATTTAAATCACTGTTAAATTCTTTTGTATACTTTTCGTTATTTATATCATTTTTCTATTTTTTTCAGATTTTTTTATACTATTCTGATATTTTATCTATAAATTCAATATTTAAAAAGAATTATGGTTTTGATGCTATGGCATCAACTATGGGAAACAAAAATTTATTATCATCTATTCAATTTCTTACGCTTCCAATTCTGATTTACATTTCTATTAATGGAAGAAAATTTATAAAGACATTAAGTTATATTGCTTTAATTTTGATTGTAATTACTTTTCTTCTGAATCAAACTAGATCTGTTTTTGTCTCTTTAGTAATTTTTTCTTTTACAATACTTATTTTAAATAAAAATATACTGGCAAAGAAATATTTATTACGTTTAGTTCTTTTTGTCTTTTTATTTTCTTTTAGTAGTTATTTTTTTATGAAATGGGCTAATAGAGATGATAATTTTATTGAAGAGATTGATAAGAGTTTAAATTTAAAATCAGGTCCAAGATATAAATTGTATAAGAGTTCATTAAAGCTGATTCAAGATAATCCTATTTTTGGAGTTGGACCAGGTAATTGGAGTGTTTATATTTGGAAGTATGGTTTATACAATGGCTTTTTGGGAAAATCTTTTGCTCAAAGACCTCATAATGATTTTTTATGGGTTTTTGCTGAGGGAGGATTTATTGCAGGAATTTCATATATATTATTATTTTTAATTTTATTAAAAGATTCTTATTATTTATATAAAAATAAAAATGAAGATGAGCGTCTTTTTTATTCTTTATTATTTTCTTGTTTTTTAGGTTATGGATTTATTAGTCTAGTGGATTTTCCAATAGAGCGTTTTAGTCATAATATAATCTTTTTTGTACTTGCTTCATTTGTTATTTCGGAGAGATTGCCAAAGCCTATAAATAAAATCTCTAATTGGATTATATTCTTTTTTTTAGGAATTTGTTTGTTCTCTGTATATGTTTCATCAATAAGATACCAAGCAAAGAAACATATAGCAAATGCAATTTATTATAAAGAAAAAGGAAATTGGAATTATGTAATTCAAGCTATTGATAAATCGTATAATAAAACATTCTATAATATAGAAAAAAACTCAATACCTTTACTTTGGTATAGAGGGATAGCTTATTTTAATCAACAGAAATATACTTTAGCTTTAAAAGATTTTAAGGATGCATATAAAGTTAATCCTTATAATATACATGTTCTTAATAATTTAGCTACGTCTTTTCAAATTCAAGGAGATAGCCCAAGAGCAAAAAAATATTATATGGATGCTTTAAGTTTCAATTCAACTTTTAAGGAGAGCAGAATAAATTTAGCTGCTATATTATATAATGAAAAGCAATATATTGAGGCTTTAGATATAATATTAAGAAGTAAAGTTGAATCTTATTCAAAAAGGAAGAAAAATAATTTTCAAGATAATTATGATTTGTATTTAAAAACAATTGCAAAGGCTTGGATGAATTCAGTAATTAATGATGTATCTTTAGAAAAAAGTGTAGCATTGCAAAAATGGATGCAACAGTTTGATAAAAAGCCGTATGATGCTCAAAAACTTATGTATAATGTTTATGATATTAGAAAAAAAGAGAATATTGATTATTTAGATGCTTTTATATTATATCAAGAAAAAGACTTATAATATTTTGTGTATATTTGGTTTCATGAGACGAGTTATATTTTTATTTTCTTTCTTTTTTCCTTTTTTCGTTTTTTCTCAATCAATAAATTGGATTAGTCCAACTATTGGAGAGCCAGGGCAAAATTTATCAGTAACTATTAGTGGTACAAGTGTTGATTTTGGAGATTATTGGACTCCTACTGATTTTAGATTTTTGAATTCTGGAAATCCTGTTTTATATGGACAATCACTTTATAATAGTAATGGTGGTTTCACAGGTAACAACTATTTATATGGAAATGTAAATATTCCTATTAATCAGCCTCCAGGTCATTATACTTTGCAAGTGTTTGATTTGTATTCAATGTCATGGGTACAAAAACCAAATGCGTTTACTATTGCTACTTATGGATGTATAGATACTTCTGCATGTAATTATGATCTAAATGCTCTTTTTGATGATGGTTCTTGTATTTATGATACATTTGGCTCTTCATCAGATACTGCATGTGATAGCTATACTTGGGATGGGACTGTTTACACTGTATCTGGATTATATACTAAGCTATATGTTAATGCTGTAGGTTGTGATAGTATACATACTCTTGATTTAACAATTAATCAAGGTCAAGGAGATCCATATGTTTTAACTCTTTATGATTCTTATGGAGATGGTTGGAATGGTAATTCTCTTAATATTAATACTGATAATTATGCTATAGCTGATGTTAATGGAGATTATAATACGACAAATGTATGGATGCAGTATCCAAATGGTTATGAAGTTTCATTTTTGTTATGTCTTGATTTATTACAATGTATAGATGTTATTTATAATCCAACTGGCGTTTATTTTAGTGAAAATTCATGGAATATTATTAATGATTCAGGTACTATTATAAATTCAGGAATTGGAATTTCTGGAGGTTCTGCCTCTAATATTGGAATTTGTTTAGGATGTACAGATCCACTAGCAATGAATTACGAACCTAATCTAGATGGTGATGATGGTTCTTGTTTATATCCTGGATGTACAGATCCATCTGCAAGTAATTTTGATTTTTATGCCAATTTTGATGACGGTAGTTGTATCGCATCTTTATGTAATGGACCTGCAATTACTGGTTTATATGTAAGTGATATTATAGATGATCGAGTAGTACTTAATTTTGATAATATGAATTCTTATGATTCACTTGGTAATCAAATTTGTAGAGTAGATCAGATACGTATTAAGTATAGAAAAGTCGGAGTAAATACTTGGAATCAAAAAAATATTGGATCTCCAACAGGTTATGATTCTAATACTGGAGTTTGTAATAGTACACAGAAAATTAATAAAAATCTTTATGGTTTAACATTAGATACAGAATATGAATGGGAGGTTAAAGTATGGTATTGTACTGATCAAACTACAGGATGGGTACAAGGGCCAAACTTTACAACTGCCTCTGAGTGTCCAAATGCTAGAAATACCAATGCTTATGGTGTTAATCCAACTAAAGCAAGATTTACATGGGATGCGTCTAATGGTGTT
>CETW01029072.1_pt1 | contig 10658 bp, 8 predicted proteins | sample 361381 | NCBI WGS metagenome assembly CETW01 (sample SAMEA2620570, study PRJEB7988) | marine metagenome | isolation source: saline water (ENVO:00002010), including
ATCAAAGATCAGTGTGTAAAGAACGAAGGAGCTATATGGCACGATGAGGTGGTCAACGGTGCTGCGGACGCCGGCGCCTGTACCGCTTCATTGGATTGTACAAGTAAGACTGGAGATCCCAGTACATGTATCCAACCCTATGAAGACGGCGGGGTACTACAAGCCACGAGTCCTTGTTGTAAGATAGAAAAGCCACAGAAATGCGGCTGTGATGAAAACTATCGCGTTTCGAGTAACGCCTGCGTCGCCTGTCCTACCGGTGAGGTCCGTCCTGCCGGTGATGACCCTGACAATGGCGATACCTACTGTAATACAGAAGGAATTACTCTTGCCTTTACGCATAATGGTAACACTGATTTCGTATACAATGGGCAGAACGATCCAGACATCGCCCTAAAGGCAGGTCAAAAGTATACTTTCTTACGTGATTCTGCTGGACACCCTCTTCGTATCGTGTCAGCAGCGGATTGTTCAGGAAAAGGTTGTGATGCGGGTAAATGGACATCGCTACCAACCTCTTCACTAACAAGTGTAGATTCTGTTCAAGGAACCTCGAATGCGGTGTATACCTTTAAGAAAGCGGGTACCTACTACTACCTATGTACCGCACACCCTGATATGGTAGGTAAGATTACCGTAACATGGGATGCTTGTACCATGAGTACGTATGGATCGGTATCCTTGTCATCCTCATGTCAGATTCAAACGAGTATTTCTCTGACCGGAGCAATGACCATCAATGTCGCCAGCTTACGCTCTTCTGGAGAGAAGCTGATGCTTAGTATGTCCGACAGCATGTCCCCAGCCATCAACGCTGGTGTATATGCACTGACTATCAATGGATTCGAGATCACAGACATCAAATCGGACAATAAAATGGTGGAGAGTACAACAGGTACGATTAAGCTAAGCGGGGTACACCTGAAGGACAATCCTCGTAGCACAGGTAGTGGCTCTCTGTTCAAGACAACCGGAGGACACATTGTGGGTGAGTCTCTGGTGATTGACAACTCAAAAGGTGAGGTATTTGAAGGGGCATCCGGCGGGGATATTTCATTGGCCGATTCCATCATCAGCAACTCGGCAACCATCATCAAACAGAATGGCGGCGCGGTTGTAGTACGTAGTGTTAATGTGACCGGTGGCAAGCTAGCAGACATGAACGATGCTACCAGTGTGTTCGAGGCGGTGTTTACAGACGGTGGCGATGGTATCGTGGCAGTACGATCCGCCGTACAGGTCGAGAGATCCGGGTTCAAGAACCATGCCAATGCACCTATTCAATTTGACTCTCGTTCGTGTACCAAATGCAAGCGAGAGCTGGTAGTGTCCGAGACTTTCTTTGACGATGCGAAGGCAATCAATGCACAGACCGATTCTGGTAATAAACCACGGGTAAAGGTTATCGAGAGTGATTTTACCTCGAGTGGTTCGGTGGTGTCGGACAATGGTATTGAATTGTATGTCATTGACGAGATTGCTGGTAAAGAGATGACGACGACAGAAACCAAAACTGAAACCTGTTTACCACACCAGTGTTCGCACAAGCCGTTAGCGACCTCCTGTAAGGTATCTTCCGGCAAGGGAACACAGTGTATATGCGATGTCGGCGTGGCTACCTACAAGGCAGAGGAAAAGACATTGGAAAAGCAGACTACAGTAGAAGAGATACTCTCTATGCTATTTGCAACGGCCGAGACAGCGGATCGCGTGGTGAAACTGGTCGATCAGAATGTCAGGTACATTCCAACGCAAGCAACACCGGAAGCAGCAAAGAGTAATATTCTTCTATTGAAGCCAACCAATACGGACGGTGAGTTTCAGAGTGAGAAGACCATTCTATTGAAGCCAGACAGTGGTAGCGTATGCGCAACCTTCCAGACATGGCTGTGTGCAGAACTGACAGCCTGTCATTACTCCAACGGTACGATCACCGCCGATTGTGATGGTAATAAGATATTGACCGGTTCATCGAATGCGGCGAGACATTTCCGTTTGCGTGCTCCTCACCCCGAGGATCCAAACTGTAATGGTGCGATTAGCAATTTGAAACAGCAGTGTACTGACGGCTCTGGTGGGTTTTATTCACGGTGCGTTCAGCATGCACAGTTCCACCACGACAAGTGTGTTTGTATGGACGGTATGAAACCCAATTCAAACGGCGATGCATGTATATCGGAGGATAATCTATGCAAGGTGAACGAGCGGGTATTGAACAAGCGTTGTGTACCATGTGAGGGCCTGTTGACAAACAAGGCTGGTGATGATTTGACCGGTAGCGATACGACTTGCGACGATGTGATCTGTCGAGAAGGTTTCCATTCGGACGGAAACGGTAAATGTACGATTTGTCCGGCTGGTTCATTCAATTTGAATGGAGATATTGCCTACGATGCAAGTACCTCTACGAATGGACCCGCGACGAGCTGCTGTGCCAGTGGTCAGTATGAATTCGATGTGGATCTGACAGCAGGTACACGAACATGCAAAGCCTGTGATGATGCTACGGATTCATTGCGGAACCGTTTTGGGGCAAACGGCGCAGGTCTTCATTGCTGTCGGGGAACTCGTTTGTCGTCGGACGATGCCTTAAAGTGTGATAGGATACTGGATTATTATAAAAAGGTGTGTCAACCGTTGGAAACAAACGCCAACACATGTAAAACGTATTAATACTAGTATATAAGAATAATAATATTTTGATATATGACATCTATTGTATCGGATACATATACGATTGTACTCGTGAAATATTTTGCTTACCATGATATTGATGGAAGTGAGTACGAACTGACAACACAGTTTCCAACCAGAGGAGACTTTATAAGAAGGGTACTGGATATGGCAGAAGAGATTGGAGAGAAGCTGAAACTCCCTCAGTATCAAAGACGCTTAATTTTATTGAACGCTGGGGTAGCTAACCCTAATCCAGATAATTTCAACATCTACGTAAGAGCCTACGTTAGGGTTACGATTGAGGGCAACACTGCGACAATAGAACTTTCTGATAGCTTTCGGGCTCAGGGAGGCGGACCGTATACACCTAAGGTATATTATGTCGATGATGGCGAGGAATTGACTTTACAGGGCGCTAGAGAGAGACTTCTCAGATATAATATTGAGGTTGATAACAAATTAGAATATCATCTTATTGATACAGATCAATACGATGATGCGTTTGAAGACGTTGAGTATTCTAGCAGAAGAGAGTTTATAACAAGGGTATTTGAGGTTGTGGAAGAGATTCAAGGGTTGTTTGATGACGACGATGAGAATACAAATGATACAATAGATAGCGATGAGATAGAAGCAAAGTTAAGGGCGGTAGGAGCATACCGCGAAGATTTTGTTCCAAAAGACCACACACAGGCCATGATAATTGTAAGAATTGAAGGCAACACGGCGACGATCGACATCGAGGATGAATTTTTTAGTGATCCGGATTCTTACGACACCATCCTCTATTTCGTAACCGAAAGCGGCGAGTATATGGTGATGCGAGAAGCTAGAGAGAGGCTTCTGGGGGAAGGAAATTTAATTGATTCAGGAGCATTCAATGGTGATTTATCAGGAACAGTTTTTGACTTTAATATAGGAGCTTCCATAAGAATAGAGGGGATGGTTCCGTCTCAATTACCGGATGAGGTCACCATTCGCGGGAGGACACTTACAAGATATGGAAATACTTACACATTTAGAACCTCCGGCCTACCAGCCGAAACATTTTCCTTTATTTTAGATGAACTTATAAGAGAGATTGGAGACATCAACACCACCCGCACCGTCGACATGGAGAATAGATCGGCGGTGATCACTGTCGTAAACGACCCCACGTTTCCTTTACCGCGTGATGAAGAAGCAATGCTTTTAAAGGATGGGATATTATATGCTATGATTGGGAATGTGTTGAAATTATACGACATAGAGATGAGAGAGGAAGTTCTTTCTCTGAAAATGGATAAGGTAAATGTATTAAATTCAGTAGTGGCTCAAGGCGAGCATTTTGCTATAAGTTACAAAGGAGGATTCAAAGTGTACAGGAAGTTTTTCGTCGATAATGAATACGAAGTAGATCTGAAATACGAAGTAAAGGACATGGGACGGACATATCTAGAATTAAAAGGAGACACATTGATTGCCGTTGATCTCCGTACATTGAGAATATATCGAAATGATTCCATGAGTGAAATTGATATAAAAAACGTCGAGGTTGATGGCGTGGCAATTGGTGACACTGGTATATATACATATAACGAGAATAAAATAATACCGTACTATTTTAACGGAGTGGAAGGTGAGCCTATTGAAACAGAAGGTAGCACTGTAAATGTCGAATACGATAAAGGACATTTATATGTAAGCGAAAATGATCCAGAAACATACAAAATCAATGTAAGTAATGGTTCTAAAACTGAATACGGTGAATGGATAACCTACATATATGACGGACGGATATTTCATATATATAAAAATGAAATAGAACTGAATGGAAAGACAATTTTCCAGACGCAGAGTGATATTGATCGAATTTATGCAAGTGGTCGTTTTATCTGCGTGATAGAATATAGACCTTACTCTGTAAAAGTAATTCAAGAATTTTTAGGCACACAATGGGTAGATGGAGACATAACATATACAGTGACAGAAGTTACGGGCGATTTAATCACAATGAGTGATGGTAGTGAAGTAAGCTTGGTAGTCAATAGGGTAGACCTTTTAAAGGATTTCAAAGCGAAAGTGGAGGAGGGTTTTGACTGGGAACCAAAATATTCAGATGGAAATGCAATAGAAGCGAATGATATTGTCGAGTACAAGGGAGAAAAATGGGAAGTAAAATCATCTAGCGGTAAGTATATCGAAGTACGCAAATGGGATAAAGCATTAAAATTGTGGGCGGAGAATGTCAAATTCTTATCACGTGCATTAAAGTATAGTTCTGGTGAAAGGGTTTTACCGGCAGACACTTTTGTGAAAGGTAATGAAAAATATCTAGTATATGTTATGACAATGGATATGGCATTAAAAGGAGAAGTATTGGCCTATAAAAACCCCGATACCAAAAACGTAGAGTATTATCCTGTGAAAATAGAAGGTGCCCGACTAGAATCACGAAATAGCTTTCATTATGAAAATGGTAAAAAAATGGAGGTTGGTGATCGCATTAAGGAGAAGCTGCTGTTTCGTTTAAATCCGGGATCAACACCACCGGCAATCGAAGCAGAGGTAATCTCAGTAGTACGCAAATTGCCACGTCTCAACGAAAATGATTTTAATATGGGACAATGGCCTAATGACCCGAAATATTCAGGAGGTGAAATAGTGTATAGACACCCATTTTATCCTCGTAGATCAACGAGACCTTTTACTGCAAACGATGTCGTTGTCGCACTCAATTTTCAAGGAAAAACGGAAAGATATCCCGGTACGGATGATTTTATAGAAGAGGGTGATAGTGTATCCTATGATGGATATGGCGATGTGGTATCACAATGCAATGGCGATGAATGCGTTATACTCGCTCAAAACGAAATAGCTATAAAAACGAACAGCATAACACTCATTAAAAGATCACCGATTCATGCTGTACCCGGTATTGCGTATAGCATCGAAGACTTTTTAAACCCTCTACTTATCATGCCAGAGGAAAGAATACTTTTTGAAGATCCAACAGAGCCGCCCGAAGAACCAGATTTGACCGAAAAGAGGTTCAAAAATGTAGAAGAACGAATTGCATATATAAAAAAGGAAAAGGAAGAGGCTGGTTGTCTTTCTTTAAACAGCACTGGCAATCGTGTTTATCCTGTGAAGTTTGTTATCGGAGAATCCAAAGGCAACCCTGTATACGACATAAGACCGGATAAGCTTTTGTTTGTCTTTTGTGCTGAGACATTAAAAGAGTATTGGATTAAAAATAGATCAGCTAACGGTATAAATCCATTAACCAGAAATGAAGTGAAATACGTCGTATTTATGACTCAAGAAGAGGTCAATGAACAAGAGGAAATATTAAAGACTCAAATTTCTTCGAAACCAGTGCCGGCGCAAGCGCCTGTAAAGGTATCTTTTCAAGACAACATAACGAAAAATCGGATAAAACAGATGAAGGAGCTAATTAAAACCACCGAAGGAAAATTATCTGGAGAGATACCTCTAGACAAGGACGAGGATGATAAGGAAACGGAGGATATAGAATCGCTCAAAGAAGATCTACAGGTGTATCGAGAGAAGTTGAAATCATACCTGAAACAACTGGAAAATCCACGTCTCCGGCTTGAAACATACCGGGCCCAGCTTGAGGAGCTACGAGCAGAGAAGGCGCGTGTCGATAGTCTTGTGGAACGGTATCGGCGAGGAGAGATTCAGCTGACCGAGGAACAGGAATATTTTTTGTCGGGTCAGTATAACTCTTTTCGTAGTACAAACCGTCGTTTGAACCCTATATACAAGATGGAAGATCTTATCGAACAGCTGGAGCGCGAAATAGAGGAACAGGAGCGACAGAAGAATAAACGCTCTGATTCTAGCGGGGGAGGTGGAAAAAGGCCACGTAAATTAAAATTTTAAATCATTTATAAAAAGTAGTATTTTTATACTGTTTGGCTATATTTCTCATCGTTTCACCATGCGTGGTGGCTCGGTTCTTGTGATAGTGTTCAGATACAAATTTTGGAAAGTTACCAGAGGTACTCGTCGTGCCTTTTCCACTATGGTACTCGTTGATGCTTCTGGAAGTGGCTTCATGAACTGCTCTCGCCGGTGCGTTCGGGTCCATTTGTATCCTCATTTTCTTTATTTATACCCTTATTTTCCAAAAGTCTATATACATCCAACGGCGACACATGGTCAATGTTGGTCTCGGGGAATTCCATGCCCATGGCCTTCAGCGAATGCAATACCAGCTGGGCACAATAGAAGCGTGATGGGTCTGGTGACCGCAGAGTGATGGGAAATAGAGATAGTACGGCACGAACATAATCGTATGGTTTGCCTAAATGGAGCAGGTAAAAGTCAATCAATGCATTTTGTTGCTCGAGCGTCGTCTCCAGCGTGACTACATCGTAGACCGGAGCCTCGGGAGGTCGTAAGAAAGGTTCTTCGATCAGCTCGGATAAGTATCGGCAGGCAACTTTATCACCCCAGTGAATATGAAAGCATACGATGATCTTACCACTGACTTTTTTGAGTCGGTCGATCAGAGCCTCGATATCCGTACGCGAGTAGGTATCTTCCAAATGGTTGACCAACTGTTTGCGGAAAGCGTCTGCGGTGGTATGGACTGATAGTTCTACATGACAATAGGTGTCTGGTATAAAATTGATTGGATTTCGGTATGGGCCAATGGGAAGGGCGAAGGCAACATCGAGCAGCATATTTTACGAAATAAAATCCACATATATAAGTCAAAAAAACTGTCCTCAAAGGATGCCACGTCGCCGATTGTCTAGCGATGGGTTCAAGTTGTTCAATATGGCGTACTCTCAGCCTCCTACTAAGGAAGGTATACGACGATTCTTAACCTGTTTGTTTCGTACCGAGTATGACGACCGTTTAGAGGAAATGAGCGATTCCTGTCACCGGGCCTCGAAGCAGTTGTATGCCTACTCTACCGATCCTATAAAAAAAGAGTTCATCAACAAGTTTATCGACAATTCCATATTCAATGTGATCTACGCGATACTATGCAAAGATGGTGAGTTTGCCACCAACTTTCAGATGCATCAGAACTATCGTTACTTTATGGATGTTATATCGGAGGCACGTAAGAAAGGTGATCATAACACAGCGATCATGTTACGAGCAGCACTGGACCATCATGCCTTGAAGCAAAAGAAATTTAAACTACGTAGCAAAGACCACGAAATGATACGTCAGATGGAAGAGGAGTATGGGACATGGCGAAACTGTTACAAACATCATTTGAAAATGGCGATGAATACGAACGATTTGAATATCCTGCCGAGTATGATGGTACTCCAGATGCATGTTGCAAGGCACAAGGCGTACAGTACGATAGGCGGTTGTCGGTTAAAGTACGATCCGAACGACATAAAGGGCAAGATAGGTATGTACGGTATACAACACATACAGGAACAGTACAATGATCAATTGCCCTTGTACGAAGAGCCACCAGTGAACAAATCTACGGATCTAATTATGTTGGCACAACAAGCAAAATAAGTATATTATATGTTTATTGTATTTTTAAAAATGAGTATCGCTAAAGCTCTCGACAAACAAAAAAAGATAGAGGAAAGAATCAGAGCCATTCAGGCGAGCATTGATGCGATGCAGGACAACATTGATAATAATATTATAATACGTCAGAGGTTCAACAATCAGAAAAAGACCTGTAAAAAGGACTGTGATGCTATTAACAAAAGGATAAAGGAATTGGGTAAGGTCATCGTTGCATCGAAGAAGAAACTAAAGGCATCACGAGAAGCCTTGAAAAAGGCAGAACAAGAGTTAATGAAGGCAAAGGTTGCCGTAGTAAAGGCAAGTAGTAAAAAGAAATTAAAATTTTAATCTATCTACAATCTCTATATTGATTCCTAAATCCTCGTAGGCATCTTCTAGACGTAAGGTTCTTTTCACATCTACTACTGGGTATAATGGTTTTACTCTGTCGGCTAGCAACCAAACCTTACCGCTGGTAACTTCCCATTCGATTTGATACGAAGGTTCCTTTTTTGTTCGTGGAGGTGATCCTTTGGGTGCTCGTTCATCATACTGTATTATCTTAGCTTCGTACCATCCATCTTCAAATTCGGATGTATCCGACTCCGGTTTGTCCCAATAGGCCAATACCCTTGTATCTTTTTCATATATAGTTGGTTCAGGTACATCTTTTCCTTCATATAATCTACCCTGAAACTCAATTATATTAAAGGATACACCGTCAAAGTATTTTGCCAATATATTGTAGTAATCTCTTTCGTCAATCACCCATTTCTCCTTTAAATGAACCCACAGTATAATCAGTCGTATAGTGTATACCATAACAGTCCACGGAACATCTTCAAATATTTCGTATTGATATTTTGGAACCTTTCCTATTACTGAAAACTCGCGTAGTTTTTCCTTTACATATTTTTCAAGTACTTGAGGATTTGGTGAACTCCACGAGTAAAAGATGGCATCGATGTCTTCTCGTTTTAATTCCTCGGAGCGTCTACCGATGTCATAGTTTGTATAGCCTACCTTTATGTCATCCCCTGACCTTGCGAGATACAAAAACCCATGCCATGGTTTCTCACGTTGGGAAGGATAGGAATATGCACCTGCAAACATATTACTAGCGAGTAGTTTATCCAGATTCATTATCTATCTTAGAGTTTTTATTTATACGCATCTGTCTCAGTTTCTCTCTCCTTATCCTTTTAAGTTTTTCCATACCGTTGCCTTGAGTAATCTCTTTCATGGTGATTCTCGCCATGGCAGGCGTTGGCGGCGGTCTTTTTGGCCGAGGCGGTTTCAACTGTTTCAGGTTGAGGACTTCGGGTTTGGTGGTACTCTGTTTCATCTGTAACAGTATATCTTGCGCTTGTGCCGATTGCACCCATGAATTCCTATTCTTTGGATTCACCGATTTGCGACGTTTCTTTTCCTGTCTGGCTTGTCGGACCTTATGTCGTACAACAAATACCATCATAAAAAATATCAACATGCCTAAGAATACCCATAGACCGGTCAAATTTGGTTCCAGTGGCGGAATGCTATTTGGTGGATATGTCGATTTATTTACGCTGTATATATATTCGGGATATCTTGTAGTAGATGTTGAAGGACCTGTTTTATTCGTTTCTGCTGATCCATTTGACTTCAATGTATATGATGAATTTGGGCTTGGTGTGTAACTTCTTAGATATTGGGAAGGAGACGGGCTATACATCGTGTCTGGTGCTGGTGTTGATGGGGAATATGTCGTTGCGGCGACCGTGGATGGTGCCGCTGTTGTTACCGGTATATGTGTTGTGCTACTTGTCGTGGTTTCACTCATGGGCGATGGACTATTTCTGGTCGTCGTTTGGTTACATAAGAGTAGTGTGTGGCTCTCTGTGGCCCATATGATTTCACAACCAGTGTAATATTTACTCATTTGTAAACCCAGAAGAGATATATATACTCCGAAATGCGAAGACGACCGAAACAAGCGTGGTAGAGTATATAATAGGCTACCTACATAGTCAAATGGCAACCGCGCTACACTGGCTGGTAGTTATATCCTACATAACTATGTTCTATGGTATCATCCTATCTGTTTTAATAGCGGACAAGGATACAAGTACAAGTATATCAGGGTGCGTGTCCACTGGTACGCCTCGGACACTGTTCACTACAGTAGCTATTATTAATAGTGTAATCATAGGGATAATAGTATATTCCTTTTACATATGGAACTACGAGAGAATCAATCGGTACAAAAATTTTATGGCATTTTACCTGACACTTCAGTTCTTCGTGGGCATTTCATCTGTGATTTCACTGTCTGGGATTGCTCTATTCACGATGAATGAGAACAGAGACGCACATATGACCTTTGCTGCTTTATTTTTCGGCTTGTCTTATGCACATCTTTTCATGTCTATACTGATACCGTTGGTCAACTGTGACGAGGAACAGAGGTTCAACGGCTGGCATGTTTTACGCATTTGTTT
>CETW01085391.1_pt1 | contig 10651 bp, 25 predicted proteins | sample 361381 | NCBI WGS metagenome assembly CETW01 (sample SAMEA2620570, study PRJEB7988) | marine metagenome | isolation source: saline water (ENVO:00002010), including
ATGGAGGATTGAAACCAAAAAAACTCCACGATGGCGTCAACGGTATTGTCATAGATATCGGAGTTACCAACGTAAAGGGTGTTCCCTTCAAAAAACGCGTATGGGAATGTCTCTTCGCTGTCTCCAAAAGGTTGAAAGTCTTCGAACGTTACGTCCCAATCCCCCTCTAGGATTGTTGCACCTGTATAGGATGTTTCGCTTACGCTAAGTTCCCCAGCTTGTGCGGTTGGGTGCACCGTCAATAAAAGTCCGGCAAATAAGCTGGGGAGAATAAATGGTTTCATTTTCATTTTACCTCCTGCAAGATGATGCCCTGATAGAATCCGCCTCGTTCTTCTTCCTTTCTTTCAGCTGTAGCAAGGGCAGCTTCCCACTCCAGCCCATTCAAGTGGCAGAAAGCTTTGATCACTTCAATCATGTCAGCAGCCTCTTCATAAGATGGGGCCTCTAGAAACTCTTGTGTTTCTTCTTCCATTTTTTCTTTTAGAAACACCATGTGCTCGTCGGGTCCGTGGACGGTTCGAGTCAGGCACCACTTGCCATCTGACTCTATTATTTCTGGTATGCAATCTCTAACTAATTTCATCTTTATCTATCTCATCAAGTAACTTTTGAACGTTCTGGTTTAACCTTTGAATCCGCTTCATCTCCATATAGTGCCACACTAAAACGATGACGCAAACTGTGAAGATGGCGCCAAAAGCGCTACTCATTTTCCCAGTCAGGTTCTGTATTCAATCTCTCACAAGATCTCTCAATACTAATCTTGTTTTTGCCTGCGCCGTAACACACGGGTTCGTCAGTTCGACAGAACTCCTGTTTGAGGAAGATTCCCCAACGACCATCATCAAGTGGACGAACTTCCCACTGCATTCTCTTCTTACCCATTGTTCAACTCCAAGTTTTCAAAACCTTCATCTCTTGTGAGACTGTGTGCAAAAGCCCTGTCTCCAGGAACACGAGGATTATTATCGTTGATTAGATGACGGTCACCCATCCTAATACCCATGATAAGCTGGTCGAAAGGAATAGAGTTTAACGTGAGTTCATCTATAGTATGGTCTCGCATCCACTCGGGTCGTGCTGTAGTTAGGATGATCATGTGGCCGGCTTCGCTCCAAGCGACCATCTTTTCCTTGACGCCAGGCAAGATCTCAACTGGGCTCGTTCTAAAAGTCTCGAACCGGCGGTACTTGAAAATCGTACCGTCAATGTCACAGAATATCGTCTTTTTCTTCATTAGTTACCTCAAATTTATCAGGCCATCCTTCGACGCACCATTTAGTTGAAAGAAGCTTTTCGTCGACTACATCACCGACATTCAAAACTCGCCACTCAGAAAAGGCAAGATCCCTAGCAATGCTCTTCGCGATATCATGCGGATTAGATGTGTCTCCGTACGGAAGATTAAAATGAATGCACTCTGCCAAAGTTGCCTCCTCATAGTTATTATACTACATGGAAGTTTGTTTTACATTAAAAAGCAGACTGATAATCTTCCCACAGTACGCCTTCTGATAGGGTCCCTGATTCTATCCACTTCGGGTACATGATGTGCCTTTTTTTATTTGAATGAAGCCAGCCTAAAGCGTGCCCGATTTCATGCTCAACAATAAGTTTTTTCTTGCTCATCTCTGAGCTCACAAAATAGATTTCTGCAAGCACTAAGTCGTCGGGAGAGTCTTTGAGCGCATATCTTTTAGTGGTTGCTAAATGAGATCGACCGAGTGATTGTGTGAGTTCTGTCTGTGTAGGCATCCTGAAGACTATCGTGCCCCAGTCCTGTGGGCACTGATCAGCTCTTTCAAGCATGCGAAGATCACCAAACTTGTATCCCAGTTGCTCCCAAAACCTTACTGCTGACTCTAATCTATACTGTGTTATTCCAGCGTCGTCACAGACCACTATGTTTGGGGGTTCACCCCACTTCCCTGCTAACCGAACCTGGCCTCGACTGACTCTGTTATTTGAAACGTCGATTGTGGTCGAAGAGACTTCACACTCTGCGTGGTTAGTTGTCGGTGTGTCCTTATCATTCTCTACACAGCTTAGTAACGCCAGTGCAATCAGAAAGACTTTTTTCATTATCCACGCTTGAAGTATAGAGTCATAGGGGTTTCGTCTGGGCCCGTGATAGTGAAAGAAGCATCCGGGTCATCTGCAGACTTGCAAAGAGAAAACGGGCCTTCTTCGTAGTCGCGCTTTTGTTGACGCTTAGTAGTGCCCGTTTTCCAATCTCTAATTACGAATTTAACAACTCGCGTGTATGTTCCGTCTTTCTCTTTTCTAAAAGAGACAATCTGCTCTTCGTGATTGTCCGGTCCTACCGTGTCTATGCTTTTTCTTGATTTTAAACTCACGTTTATATTTTCTCAGTGTTTTGTTGTTTGTTAAAACACAACCATAATTAACAGCCACAATCCTGCAAAACACGCTAGTGCCTTAAGATCAGAATTGCTCTTGCCTCCGTCACCCAACCCTCGTATTAGTGACTCCCAAAATGTAGGTGGTCTATACATTGTAACCTCTCTTTGATTTAGTTTAACTATCTCTCTCTTCAATCTTCTTCCACCCAAGTTCAAAAACATAATTAAGCGCTGTCAAGACAGCATGCAAGAATATTGTCAAACCTGTTGCTGCCCTTATGTCTCCTAAATACGCCCAAACAATTCCCGCTGTAGTTGCAATGGAGATGCCTCGCCACACTAAAACCTTTGTGAGTAAACTGCTCAACTTGACGCCTCGATTCTAAACTCGCCGTCTTCTTCGACAAGAATCTTTGGCAAACCATGCCTATCAACGAGAACCTTCCAAAATTCTGGGCTAGCAATTGAGCACTCTTGACCAAAATAGTCCTTAAGCCATCGATGCCTTGCCCACCCGCCAAAGAAGCTAGAAGGTCTCGGGACGTAGATCGATCTAGCCAATCCAAACTCTTCTGGTTTTCGGTGTACTTCGATAAACTCACAAGAGCGACACGTTACATTTACTGGCTCGACAAAAGTCTTATTGATCTTCCAGGACTCTCCATTGATATCTAGATGAATGCCGCACTGGCATGGATCACAGACGTTGTTGTTCTTGTGAGAGTCAAGAGGGATATCTAGCGCTCTGATAGTTCCAATCTCTCCGTTACGCTTTCCCGGGTGGGACATCCTAACTCTATCACCGACTTTCATTGATCACCTCTAGATATTTCTCCCAAACACGTTTTACTTCGCCTGTGTCAAATAGAACGCTGTAGGAAAGCTGTCTTCCATCGTTTTCTTTAACAATTACCCCGCAATGCTCTTCTGAATCATTGAGAGTGCACTTCACTAGATCACCGACTTTCATAACATCATCCTAAGTACTTCAAGGAAAACAGACATCAACCCGATGAGTGGTACCCCGATAAAAACCAGGCTAAGAACAAATAGTGTATCACATACTTTCACTAGATTGCCACAACTGCGTACATGATGAAACCCAGCGAGAAAGCGACACCTATCCAGCTAGCCACAAGAAGGTTTCTTTCTGCTGTCTCAATGTCGTCCTTAAACGTCTTTTTATTCCGATTCACTTATCACCTCTAATTGTTCCGGGTACTCCCACTCATTAGGGTAGTCCTCGTTCCAAAACACGATTACGTCCTTTCCTGTAAACCCAGTAATTATTCCACACATGCTTTCGTCAAGAGTATACTGAGGCAGAATGTGGGTTGTATTGACAGGCCTTACTAAGTCACCTATTTTCACAAACTATCAATCTCCCTCTGTTTCCCAGCTTTTCCTGAGCATTCAATCCGAAAGTAGATACTACTTTTTCTACCACACTTTTCATTGTTTGAGAATTCCCAGTAATCACAACAAACGGATATTCTCCGTCGATGCACAGGTTTTCTAACATGCCATATACATCCCCGTACCTGACCCCGTGCAAGTCCACTACTTTCATTGATCTTTCTCCTCGCAGGAAATCTCTGGTAGTTCCATCTCTTCGCTCTTCACGACGTAGACTTTCTTTCCCACCTTGATATCACAAGGAATAGCTGAATTCTGCAACACTGCAATTGAAGGGCCGCCATTAACAGCAGGGTTTAGATTAAATTCTACAGTTGCGCGAACGTCATCATGTGACAAGATCGTGCCAACCAGAACAAACGAACTAAGTGTTGTCATGCTTTCTCCATTTGACTTATAAGCCTATCAAGATACCACTTAGCTTTCTTAAGATCTTCAAGTGGCTCATTTTTGTGCCTGTGTCGGGCGACATACTTGATGACATTCCCTTCACAAAAATTTAAGTCCCAGTCTTCAATGGCATCTATTACTTCTATCTTCCCTTGATTGTAGTGCGACGGATGATTTACGGCTTCTTTCACTCTTGATCCTCTGACGCAAGTCTCACGTACTCTTTCTCAAGCGTGTCTATTCGGGTCATAACTTCCCCGTATGATCGAAGATCACCGTCTCTCTGAAGTTGGACAGCTTTTTTGTAAAGGGCATCGCGCTCTTTTAGAACTTTCTTAGCTGGATCTTTCTTGAAAAGAGACATGATAAATTCAATCATTTGTCACTCCTTCGGTTTTTGCCGTTTGTAATTTCTTTACCTATATCTGATTCTATCTCCTGAAGGTGAGATGTATCAACACTAGGAAGAGAATCTGCTCTAAACATCTGCTCTTCGGCTAAAGCTTTCGCCTCTGAATCGTGGTTACTCCACACATCCCTAAACAGTTGATCTACATGCTTCAGTCGGGTTTTAACCCAATACTCTGCTGCAAGCAAGTTATCTCCTGAGCCCGACTTCATCTCAGTATCAACCCTTGAAAGGACCAGGCCGCATACGGCAAGCTCTGTTCCAACATCAACGAGGCGAGCTAGAGTCAACTGTTTCATCTCTAGTTTGGGTCCTTGCAAAATCATCTGAGCAAACAAGGTTCTTGCAAGCTTTCTTGATCGGGAGTCTAGTGCTCTGAGGTTGCGTCGCAGGCTGGGGTGGAACGACCTAAACCGTCGGAAAAAGCTAGGGACTAGCAGCTTTGGTATCCACTTAGAGTAAATCAATGAGCACTTGGCAACTGTCTTAACTTTTGTCCACACACTAGACTTGCTGAACAGGGGGCCAGCATTTGACAGGTGCCAGTCCAGTGCTTCCCTTGCAAGGAAGAGATGCATAATATCAGTGGTGCCTTCTACGATTCGATTGATTCTTGAATCCCGCAGCATCCTCTCTATCGGAATATCAAACTCCCCTCTAGCTCGGAGAGACTCTGATGTCTCGTAGCCGCGGCCGCCTCGTAACTGGAGTGCTGTATCCATCGTGTCCCACAAAAGCTCTGTGTTAAACATCTTTGCTGCAGCTGCTTCCATCCGCATATCTTGCTTGCCCTCATCTGAAAGGTAGGCACAGTAGTCAGAGAACGCCGACATAGCATAGCCGGCTGAGTGGATCTGTGCGATCTTTTCAGATCCTGGTTCGTGAGAACCAATGTTTCTACCCCACTGTTCTCTCGTCTTACCCCAGCGTGCACTGAACTCTGATACATACTGAATGTTATCCGCAGCAATAGCAGGGATGGATAGCCTGCCGTCATTTAAGGTTGACAAAGCAAGCTTTAAGCCATTGCCCTGGCCGCCGATCAAATTTTCAGCAGGGACTCTGCAGTTTGTAAGTCGAAGCAGGCCGTTCTCAACTGCTCTGATTCCCATGAACTTGCATCGGTGAACTACTTCGACGCCAGGGGTGTCGGTTTCTACTATGAAAGCAGATATCTCATTGATCTTTTTGCCCGAGGATGTAGTCCTCGTCCCACTCTTTGCCATCACTACGATGACGTCTGCAACAACCCCGTTTGTGCACCACAACTTTTCTCCATTAATAACCCACTCATCTCCGTCCAAGTAAGCTTCTGTTGCCATGTTCGCCGGGTCAGAACCTACATTAGGCTCAGTCAGTGCGAATGCAGAAACCCAACCCTCTGCAAATTTAGGCAGCCATTTGTCTTTTTGTGCCTGAGTGCCTGCCAGTTTAATGGGCTGGGGCACACCAATTGATTGGTGCGCACTCAGCGTTGCAGCCACAGAACCGCAATACCGGGAGATGAGGCTCAAGATCCTCATGTAATTTGTTTGTGACATACCAAGACCGCCGTATTGTTTTGGGATCTTGATTGCAAAGAGGTTGAGGTCTTTTAACCCTGACCAAACTTTGCCTGGAATTGACTCGTCACGGTCGATTTGTTCACCATCGAGATGCTCATCAGCCCACTTCTTGATATCATCCAAGATGCGGTCGCCAATCTCTTTGTCAACTGGGTCTTGCTCTGGAAATCCTCTTCCACTCCTGTGTGGGATGTCGATGTCAAAATCACCGACAAAGATCGACCCCATGTAGCTTTTCGATTTCCACTCCATTTCGCGGCTTTCTTCTGCTACGTTTATCGATGCGTCTTCTTCTGCTGTTCTGTTCTTGTTTTCTATTGCCACTTATTTCCTCCTTTTCTTTGGCAAGTATGGCCTAATCCCGTAAGCGAAGATTTTATAGCCTACGTTAACAAGGCTTCGAATCACAGGCAGCCTTGAAAAGCACACTGCTCTTTTGAAACCCATCTTCTCGTACATCTTGCGAAATGTTTCAACGCCTACTGTCTGATCGCCGTCAAACTCACCGATCATTTCAGAATCATAATCTCCGATATTCTTAAAGTCCGGCCTGCTGATATCTACAAACTCAATACCGCATGCCTCCCCTCTCTTTCTGAGCGTGTTTATCTCAAGTGAGCACACGTAGCAGCTTTCGTCGTAGTAAACCTTGTCGCTCATTCTATTCCTCTAACCTAAATGCCTCAAAGTCATACCGGCCGGCGCAGTCCCACCCAGTGAACCTCAGCATGGTAGCATCTAGAGTGCCACTAAAACTGTCACTCGAGTTAGGAATTACCCGCCAGTCAAGCAACATATCCCACAACCCATCATCGCAATCGAAAACTGAGTGAGTTATACAAGGTCCTTCGTCCCAGTCAACCTGTACTAGCCTGCATGCAGCAGAAGAATCAGGCTGGACAATTCCGTGACTCACTTCTGTTTGAGTGACACCCATTCCTCCGCAATTGCTGTCAACTGTCTGATACGTCATCTCGTAGGTGCCTGTTGGTGCGAATAATTCACACGGAGCCTGTGTCTGTTCTGCATCCGTGTCAGTCTTTTGAGATTCGGATGAAGTGCACGAGAAAGCAAAGATAAACAATAATGTTTTCATTTTATTTTCCATAGTAAGGGTTTTCACCGCTGTCATGATCTGTGAGATCCACGATACCTGTTACTTCTGCGTACTCTTCGATAAGGTATGCACCGATTTGTTGCTGAAGTGTTATCTTAGAAGAAGCGCACCCCTGACACCCTCCGCTTAGTGTTACATACAGTGTACCGTCGTCGTCGAGTCGATTAATGGTCAAGTGTCCGCCATGTTCTGCCAGGGATGGGTTCACGTTCTCATCAACAAACTCTCTAATATTTTCAATCATTCTTCAAGCTCCTCTAGCCTATTAGCCTTATCGATTGCATAAATGCAAAGAAAGAAAAGAGGAAAGTACAAGACAGCAAAAGTCTTGCTCAATATTGGATATAGTAATGGATAAGTCATTTTCTCTCCCTAGAAGTCTAGTGTTTCTTTAATTTCGTCTAAAGAAATTACGTTGTGATCGGTAGGCATGAACATTACAAAGAAGCCCTCAAGGCCAATTTTAACTGCACACATTTGACCTAGAATCTTTTCTCCAGATTTTTTAAGATATGCGTATTGGGTCGCAATACACTGTTTGTCCGCATTCTCAGGAAGTGCTGCCCAAGCTCCAACCTTTGACATGACTATCGTGTCGTTAACAGTATGAGCAGAAACGCCATTCAGATCGTGCTCTCTCCAGCCAAGCAATTCATGCATGCCTGTATTAGCTTTTATGATTTGGTAGTTTGTGGTCAGAACCATAGTAGGGAAAGGCATTCTTTGGCACAGCCTCTTTGCACCATCGATAGACTTGAAAGGCGATGCAGCAATGGACGAATCCCTAAGAAAATACAGGACTTCTTCGACCTCTTTTTCTTTCTTGAGACTAAGTTTTTCAAGGGCTGTCCTCATTTCATTTTGAACTTTTGAGAGCAAAATTGATTCACTCATCAACATGACCCATACAGCGGCTGCGATAAGTGCTGTGCCTAAGTTGAAAAAGTCAGTATCGAGAACTGCAAAAACTCCAGATGCCATGAAGGCAAGACTGAGTATTTGAACATGTTCTCTTTCAAGTCTGCATGGAAACTTCATTCTTCTCTCCTGATCCTACGATAGGCACCCACAGTTTCAGGGAACAGATCAGTAGCAATTTCCAGACACGCTTCGGCGACTTTTTGGATTTCCCATTGTGCTCCTTCGTGTGTGCGAAGGTCAATGAACTTCAAGAGATTGGACAGGTTGGTTGTACCGTAGTATTCGGTGTAGAGGTTCTGTGGCAACACCCCTCGAGCCTGCTCGCGGCATACGCCGTTGCTCATTAGATTGTTGTAAAGCTTTAAACTATTTTTATGGTGATCTCTTACGCAGTCTGAAACAGCAACACTGTACGATGGGTCGCTTAGATCAGGATACATGACAGGATCAATTAACTCCCCTGCATTTGATGCCTGACGATTAGACTTATGTTGAGTTCTGAACTCTTTGGGTTCGTAGAACTGAATGTTCACATCGGTATAGCGTCGAGAAATCTCGTTATAAGACCACGTTCTATGACGATGGTGCTGAGAACGTACGAACAAAGGAACACGAAACCTGTAAGTAATGAGATTGTGCTCCAAAGTCGAAGTGTGCCTGTGTCTAATGAGGTAGTTGATGAGCTTCTTGTCTCTATCATCTAGCTCCTCCTTTTGCACGCCAAATGAAACTCGCGCGCTGTTAACAACGGTGAGGTCGCTACCCATGTGGTTCACGTAATCTACAGCGCCATGGCCGTCGTCGTAAATATCAATCGTCTTCTTGTAACTCATTTTTCTTTTTGTATGCTCTCTCTGACTGGTAACCGATTATCGCAAAGCCAAGTGCTGCAGGTATAGAACCTAAAAGGAAAGTGAAGTGATGATACCATCGCCACTCTCTTGGGTCAACTGGATAGTCAAAAAGACCAAACCACCAGAAGGCCAGCCTTGTAAGTCGGTCTCCCATACATTATTCTACTGAGAATTCACAGATTGTTCATACTTTTCGATGTCCTTCTTCCCAGCTTTTTGTGCAAAAACTGAACGTATCTTGTATAGCTCGCCTTTATGTAGGACTTGGACGTGCCCCATTAGCTTGTCATGTTCTACTAGCATGCCCACATAGGGTTTTGGCTCCTCGTGCCATGTACTAGGGAAGCGAACGTCAACCTCTTCCCACTTAGCGAATCTTACTAGATCACCCACTTTCACTGATCACCTCTAATTCATCGAAGAGCCACCAGCCAAACGGAGTCGACGAGCTCCCCCAAAGGACTCTTGCATACGACCTTTCGTCTTGACCGTCAATGAGATCGCCTTCACGGGTTTCCGTCACGATCCCAACGCAATGTATAAACCGCCGGCGGTCTTCGTTTGCGAATACTAGATCGCCTGCTTTTATTTTGACCACAGCCATTCTATCTCACCATCGCTGTTAAGGGCTTCGATTCTCGGACCATTCTTCTGCCAGTGCTCCCAGGCATCTTCCAGACTATACTCCAAAAGCAAATCGTCATGTTGATCAGCCCATTGCTTGAATGTCAATATTTTGATTACTAGATATTGCCCTTCATCGATCAAGTCACCTGGGCTTACTAGGTCTGGTCCATTTTCTTTTGTCACTTGGTACGCTTCTCTTTTACCCTTAAATAGTCCAGGTACCCTTCTGGAACCTTTACGACAACAATTCTATTTTCTCGATACTTCTCGAATGTCATCCTCAGAATATTCTGGGAATTTGTATGGTCTTCGATGTAAATTGCGATGTGTGTTCCGCCATCATCTGACTTTGTTTGGACATCAAAAGCGCCCTCGGTCAAGTCAGGCATGTCAGATTTGATTAATTCGATTACGTCTTCTCTTCTCAATAGATTCCCTTGGGTTGCAAGAACTATATAACTATAGACCTTCTCCTTCTTCTTTTACAAGAGAAAGTACTTGCTCTCTGTATTTTTTGGTCTCTCCACCAACAAACACTTCCCAGTAAGAATCTCGTGGATCGTAAGCTAGGTAAGCCCTCTTGATTAGTGTGCCCGGGTGTGGAGAGCTCAGCCGCCTACCGCCCCAGCGAGATACACTGTGAACCCAAACTAAATCACCTGCTTTCATTATTCGGCTGCATTCCAGCAGTTGCACGACGAGCAGCAGCGGCCGCCAGCAAAGATATCTGCTAGAAACTTAAAGAATTCTTTTATCATTTATCACCTCTACATGGTGGGTAGCATATACCACCACTTCATTTTCAATCAATAATCCACATGTTGGTGGATAGTTTTCATTAATCCATTGGACCAGCCCGATCAGGCCACTGTCATCAAATCTCTCATCGTCCTGAATCCGGACCAGGTCACCTACCTTCACTGATCACCTCGAGCCATTGAGTTGCCACTTCATGCACATTAGTTCTACCATGTGCTGTCCAAAGA
>CETW01143101.1_pt1 | contig 10631 bp, 9 predicted proteins | sample 361381 | NCBI WGS metagenome assembly CETW01 (sample SAMEA2620570, study PRJEB7988) | marine metagenome | isolation source: saline water (ENVO:00002010), including
AAAAGAAGAAATACTCGGAGAAGAAATGTTTCTAAAAGAAGAAATACAAGGGAGGAGGACGCGCATGAAGGTGGGATGCTGAAGCCGTCGATGACGCTGCTCGAGGAGGAGCCAAACGAAGACAAACCGCAGCCGACGAGGCCCTCGGTCGAAGATCTCCGCAAAAGAGAGATCGATGTAGTGGGGGGGATGGATGAGAACGAATTAGAAAAATTCTTGAATGATGTAAAAGGGGCGAAAGTGGGGGAGGGGACACCGTTCCCCTCGACCTTCGACTGGCAGGTAAATCAATTTCAAGAAACTATGTGGGCGAATGATGGAAAGATGATTGACGAACAATTAAAAAAAGTTGCGATTAAAAAAGGTAACGATGAAAATAACCATTCAGTTATATCATTTAATATTTATTACAAAGAAGAATTCTTAACTAAAATGCTCGAGAAATTAATTAAAGAGGGAAATTTTGATGTCATTTGTTTACAAGAAATGTGTGGTCCTTGGTTGGTCGCACAAGAAAACGTCAATTTCGACGCCGCTAAGAAGAACGGCGCCACCTGGGATTCGCATGGACAAAACATATGTGGACGTATGTTAGAAAATGAAGAATTATCAAAAATGATTGACATTATCGACTCGGAGGCGCCGACGGCGCCCGCTCCAGCGCCCGCAGCGGAGCCGGCGCCGACCAGCTCCAGCTCCAACTCGTCGTTCGAGTTCCGAATCAAACCTTCTAGGGTAAGGGTAAATGAACACCTAGCCGGATGGATCCATCCGCGCTTCGGTGCGCAGCGCTTAAATTGGCACAGAACCATCCAGGACCTTACTGAATATATTGCCGACCAGGATAGGAAAGCTACCCTGAACAAAGGCCTTGATGTAGAGGATATAATTGGTGGTGGCGGGTTGGGGTCGACATTTAATTCAGTAAAATGGGCAAAATGGTGGTTAGATTATTTTACCACTTATACAATAGTACCTACTGGTGGAACGGAGCCTGGTTATGTGACTGCTGATTTTAAAGAAGACAGTGAGCTCAAAGATTATTCTATTATATTTGCGCCAGCTAACCATACAAATGGGTTTTATTTATGTTCATTCGGTAATGCTATTATATACAAAAAAAATCAACGCAAAGTGGAGGATGTCCCAATAATAAAGCACAGTGACGCCCCTGTGCCCACAAGTAAAAGTGGTTTTGCAGACGACGATCAATACGGGCCAGTGGAAGGAAGAAACGCTTTAAAAGTTAAGATCAATAATATTAACTATATATGTATGCATTTAGATGAAAAACCTTTCTGGGGAAGTCAAGTAGTAATGTTGAACAAGTGGATAGAGGACGGCTTATTTAAAGACGATGCCTTGGACGACGCTTGTATTGTTTGTGGTGATATGAATGTTATGGATATAACTATAGATCCTATTAAAAGATTATTAAAAGAACACCCGAAATATTCTATAGGGGCCTCTGCCACACTAGATGAGGATGTTAAAGACGAAATACCGGAATTCCTGCTGGGTACCAACCCCCCACCGGGTAATCAGCACTCGGATCGATCTAAATCATTATGGAATTTATTTAAAATTCAACTCAAACTTACATCTATTTATGAAAAAGCACAAGAAGCTAATAATCAGCATATTCGAACTGTGGCGAATGGTGGTGGAGTAGATTATGTAGGATATTCTCCAGCGTTCGAAGGAATACAGACAGGTGTCATTTATCCTGTATTACCACTAGAGAAGTGGACTGTGGGATGTGAAGGTGGACGCGTGCGGACCTGGCCTCCCCCCGCTGGATGGCCGGTTGCGAGGAGGTATTGCATATCTGATCATTGGTTACCATTCTTAGTATTCAAAAAAAAGACTCCACAGACACAGCTCGGTGAGCAAGCTGACGAGGCGCCACCGCCGCCCTCGGAGACGGAGACGGCAGGAGCCGAAGCCGCTCAACCACCGGAGACGAGGACCTAGAGCAACGAAGGTAAAGATGGAAGTGCCAACTGTGTCTAAATAGTTAAATAAGTATATTTTTATTATTAATATTCACCATAAAAATCATGGTTTTTTTGTAATTCTCTTGTTATTTCATTACCCAATGTAAATAACTCTAAGAAACCTAGAAATACAGATAATACATGTTCCCTAATTTGATCCTTGCTTCTCTGCCCATGACCCTTCGGCATCATACCAGACCGCCATGAAATATAATTGTAATAATAATCATATACTAATTGTAATATATCCAAATATAACTCGTGAATTATTACCTTATTACTTCTTAAAATTTTTAGTAAATCACCCATACTCATTTCCATCTCAAATTCTGGAATCCGTTTCGTAAATACATCGACCACAGCATCAACTAAACATTCCCCTTCATCCAATATACCAAGTAATTCTATCCCCTCCATAAGATACTCATATACTTCTCGATTAAAAAATAATCCCCAACCCCCATCTTTCATATATTCATCTAAAGTATCCATACTACGAATGGATTTAATAATACCATCATATGGTATTACAGGCCAAGCATCTCTACATGCGGCAACTCTTCCAGATTGTTTCCCACCCAAATAACAAGATCGAGGGAATAAAGTACACATCCGTTTTAAACTATTACAATCATTCGCAGTCATTTTTTCTTTCTTTTCATCATAAGGAACAGTTCTAACTCCACCCATCCTACTAATATTATCCTCCACTTCAGGAGGCATCCAAACATTTACATCCGTTCCCAATCGTAAATCATCTAACTCCTCAATACCTCCTAAAAATTCTTCTTTTAACCTTCTTGTCTCCGAAGAATCAATACTAGGGTTTACATTTTCTCTAGATGTCCTTTTTCTCTCCATTATATTATATTATATAATATATTATTATCATAACCATTTATTTAAAAATTTGAATTACTCTTATCTAATAATTATAATTAAACACAAAATGGGAATGAATGAAATTATGACAGAAGATAAAAAAGAAAATCCAAAAAAAAAATTAAAAGATAGTAGTACTAAGGGAAGTGATGATAAGGGTAGTAAAGTTGTGATCGTTTGTTGTACCATTATGTAGTTACAAAATACATATTATTTAAATTTGATTAATTAATATTTATTAATTTATAAAATCAAATCAAATAATAATGGAAGTTGTTGAAGGAGGAACTATCCTCTCAAATAAAGATTACTATGAATTAGAATATATTTATTTCATGATTGAAGTCCTTAAACCTTTCATTGAATTTAAAAGAGTTTCGAGTCGCGGCTGCTCTGTCAGATCAGGTCAGGGCACTGATCAAATAAGAATATACCTTAAAATATCAGGTGAAAATATTGATAAAAAACAGTTTATTCATTTTATTCAAATCACTTTTCCCGAAAAAATCAAAGAAGAAATAAATAATGTAGAATATTCTATATCACGAAAAAACCTATATAATGCTGAAAAAAAAATTTTTAAAGCCTTCTTAGAGATGGACAGAAATGATTTCAAAAATGAATATGTACTGCAAAGTGATAAAAACGATTCAACAATCGCTACAAAATTTCTAAATTCAAATTACGTGGAAATTGATAAATATAGAACATATTATGAAATTCCCAATAATGACCACGTTGAGGGTTGTTCCACGCTGCCTGAGGCTGAAAAAATAATAAATTTTAAAAATGAATTAACTTACTTTAATAAACTCCTTACTTTTAATTTTCATAAACATAAACAAATTGAAGATGTTCTCAAATTTATCAATTCCCTCGATTATGTTATTTAAAAATTTGATTTAAAAATTAAATTAATACTATAGTATATTAAATAATGACACAATATAGAGTTGAATGGAAATGTCTTACATCTGGCACTCAAAGTCACGGGGATTGGCATAATTCAAAAGAATTTATTCAAGGATGTGTAAATCATGAAAATCAAAAATGGAAAGATAAAATTAATCATTGGGTCGGTGTAAAATAAATCACTATCTTTCACGTAACCATAAATTAAATGCCCATTTTTCACCCTTTATTACAGGTAATCCAGCATGCATAGTCTCTCTGTGGATCTCCCCATTACTATGTAAATTATGAAATACTACAATTCTTCCTTTTTTAGCTTTAATCTTAATTGTTCCACCATATTTTTTTATTTTACTAAATCCAGTCTCACCCCCCTCTTCAACATCATTTAAATATACTAATACAGTTAATAACCGATTCCCTCTCTCTTTACAATATTTTTCATATTTTTCTTTCTCATGTTTATCATATCCATCATAATGATATTTATATTCTTCCCCAACACCATAATGAATCATCTGAAACTTCTCAAAATGTTTATAATCACACTCCAATAAATCTGCGATTTTATTACATAAAGCAAGACTTTCAGGATACTTATCATGATCCATCCAATATGACTTATTTGTTCTTCCTTTATATTTACTCTCGTATTTATCTTTCTGAGAATCTATATAAGATACTTTCGCATTACTCATTTTACCTATTGATTTACTTATCATAAAATCACACTCTTCGGGTGTTAAGAAATTATCAATATAACAAATATACGGATCATCAGAAACTATCGTTAATTTACTCATTTTATTATCATATATATTATTTTATTCTATATCTAAACGATTTATTATATAAAAATAATTATCATTTATATATATAGAATGAAAACTTGCTATTATTATCAAACTTTTGTAGGTCTAGAAAAAATATTAAATGATCCAGAATGTACAGATGTTATTATTGTATCGTCAATTCATTTTGATAAAGATGAAAAAACAGGTAAAACAAATATTTACCTAAATGATAATACCCCAGATAATAAAATTTTTGATAATCTATGGAAAGAAACAAAAGAAGCATCGGATAAAGGTATCACAATAACTCTTATGGTTGGAGGAGCTGGTGGAGCATATGGTCCATTTTTTAATGATTATCAAAATTGTTATTCCCAACTTATTAACCTTATCAAATCAAAACCATGGATCAAAGGCATTGATCTAGATATCGAAGAATCTGTAAAACTTTCAGATGTTCAAAAACTTATTGAAAATATTAATACAGATCTATCAAATAATTTTATCATAACTATGGCTCCCGTCGGTAGTTCCCTAATTAATGATGACCCAGGAATGGGTTCATTTTCTTATAAAAAACTATACAATACCCACGGAAGATATATTCATTGGTTCAATACACAATGCTATAATGACTCTTTCTCATTTGATACTTTCAATTCAATTGTAAAAAATGGTTATCCACCAAATAAAATAGTAATGGGTATGATGTCGGGTGATTTCAATAATACAACATTTAAAAATGCTCTCAATGAAGTCCATAAAATCAAAACAAAATATCCTATGTTTAAAGGGGTTTTTGATTGGGAATATTTAGATGCTCCACCCGTTAAAAATGATCCTTCACAATGGGCTAAAAAATTTAAATCTCTTGAACCATCTCTCGAATTAATTCCTGTAAATAAAGAAAATGCCCTTAATACCCTTAAAATTTATGCTAAGATTAATGGTATCAGTCCTAGAAGATTTAAAGATATTTACATTGATATGATTACAGATGGTTATACATTTGTTAATATTACAAAAGAACAAAGACAACTCCTATTAGTAGAATTAAGACTATCTATGCAAGATATGTATCCTGTAAATACATCTAAATTAAATGGATCGGCTAATAAATGTCATGATGAAACGGATAAATTAATAGATACTTTATTATGCTCGCCAAGAAGGTCCAGTTCAATGGAAGATCTATTTAGTCATTGGGAAATAATAGATAAAGAAAATTAAATCTAGTATATAGTATATTATGACAATCAATTTAACATGTTCTTTAGATGATATACGTAAAATCTTAGGTCATTTAGGTCAAGATTATTTCCACGATTTTGGAGCTACTAGAGCTGACAAATTTTACGTATATGAAATTATTAATCATCCAGGTCAAACTCGTCTCGATGGAGGATCTGGTTTAGATAATTCAGAAATGTCAATACTAGAAATAGAAATTGAAAAAACAATAGATATTCTACAAAGGATCTACCCAAATATCACCATTAACTCTATTTTTGATCCATCATTAATTTCATCTATAACACCATACCATACTGTACAAAATCCAAACACTACATACTATACGGCTCAATATCCAAGTAATATACCAATTCAAAAACCTCAATATTCTTTATCGGACCCTATTTCATCTGTTTCGGGTCCCAATCAAATCGGTGGTGTCCCATATCATTTCAAAAATAAATGGAAAAAAGAACAATCAATAAAAGCAGAAAAGATAAAAAAAGAAATAGATAAAGAAAGAGAAAAAAAAGATAGAGAATTAGCTCTAAAATTCCAGGAAGAAGAAAGAAAATCAAGATTCTCTAGAACAAATAGAGGGATCCCTATTCTTCCATCCAATTTTGAATTAAAATGCGAAAAATGGGATGATAGTCTTGACCATTACTTCACTCTAAATAATACTGCGTATCAAGTAAATGAGACAAGAAAAATGACAGTATATCGTGAAATAACTGGTGAAATTGATCATGAAGAATTTATAAATATTATTGATTCAAATGGAGTATTCTATAAAAAGAAAGAAATTCTAGAACTTATTGAAAATAAGTACAGTACTTATGACCCATACAATCATAATATTTTTAAACACTATTATGATCAAGTCATCAAAAATTCTACTTTTAAAAATTATATAAATAGAAAAATAAGATTAAATCAAGGTAATGTATTTACAGGATTTAATCAATTTGGAGCTATTCCATCATTAGAACCTAATCAAAAAAGAAAAGTAAGGGATTTTAATAAGAACATAATTAATTACTGGGGGAGAATTCTTGGGGTTTGTAATGCTGATACATATGAAAGAAAACTAAAAGAAAAATTAAATGGAACAACATTCAAAGATGAAAAAATACGAGAATTATTTATGCTTGATCCAGGACAAATTATACAACCATATACCCTTCCCCAAAGAAAAACAATTCAAGAAGCAAGGGCAAGCATTCCAACATCCCCTCCATGGAACAATAAGGATTCTTGGCAAGATATTCAAAAATTAAGTAATAATTCATGTGCTATAAAATATGCCCATGCTACAGGTCTTCTAAATGATCCACCATTAAATACACAATGCTTTCCATCTACAACTTTAGATGGTTCTTCAGGTTGCCCAATAGCCACGAATCAAGAAGTTTTTGATATTAGCATTAACGACGGTGATAATGAATATATGAGATTTAGATTACAAATCGACGCCGCGGTCGATGGTCGCGGCGATGTCTTTTCCATTCATTTTGATATAAGACATCCTGATAATAAAGATGAAGTTTGTCTATCACATACTTATATAAATACATTATTATCGAATCCGCTATATCTCCATATGTACCGTGCTCAAACAGGATTCTATACAGACCAAGGACATCTATTATTTGATAATACTGGAAGAAATGGCATTACACTTGGATTAATTGTTAAATTATTCTGCCTTATATTAGTTACTAACCCCGGTTTAAATCCATGGGAAAATAATGGATTTACAGCCAATAAAGAACTATTTGCTTCAATATTCTTCCTAAAAGAATGTGGAGACCTTTTTCAAGAACTTTTTGCTTGTAAGAAATCTATAACAGATGATCATCATATATATTTAACGAATGATGTTCCGTCAGCATTAAGATATTTACTGTTTATGTCCCTTTTTCAAAACTCTAATGGATGGGGAGGGTACCTTCATAATAGTAATAAAGGGATTGATATGATAATAGGAATGTTTAATAATCGAGCAGCAGCAGCACCAGCAGCAGCACCAGCCGTCGGAAGAGGTGGTGGAACATTAAGAAGAAAGGAAAGAACAAAAAGAAAAACAAAAAAGAAATTAATAAACAAAATGAAACAAAAAGAGAACAAACAAAGAAAACAAAGGAAAAACTACCAAAAAAAGAAAGAAAAATCTTCTAAAAAGAAAAAATAAATCTAAAAAATAAGGGAAAAGATTGATAAATCATAAGAATTAACATGACTCAAAATTAAAATTTGAAATTGACATTTACACGTTTTTTTTAAACAAATATTCATAATGAACAAATCATTCTCTTACAATGTTTTCAGGTGCCCAAATACCTCCCCAGATGCCCCGGAAACCATTGAAGTAGCCGCTGCCCTCACAAATGGACCTCTCACTCATCATTCAACTATGAATTCAATCTTTAATGTAAATTCAAGACTTTTTATCCCAGCTGCGCCATCACTACTCGGTAGTGGTGATGTTGCGTCCAATTTCCGTGATAAACACGATCAAACAAAAAATAATAACTGCTGTCAAAATTGGATCAATCTCTTCAAAAACTATTCACAAATTTCAAAACACCCCGTCTATGTCACTGCTGTCGGAAGGACGGAAAGGAGATATACAATTAATATGCTTGAAGATGGAAATATCACTGTTATCGATAATCAGAGTTCAAATAGAGATGATGAATTTACCTCATATTTTCAAGATTTCCTTCGATCATTCAATATCTCCAATGAACAAATAAAAGTCATTCGTGAATCATCCTCAGGAGCAAAGTACCTAACGTATTTTGCTGATCTCATCGGTTTCATGAATATGATTAACCAAGATAATCACCCTGAACTATTTAATGAAATATGGCTAAAACCAACAATCATAAAGTCGGATGCGGTTAATGATTCAGGTGAAAAACTCCTTCAACCTGTAACTTCTCAATCAGGTAGAACATGGGTTCCTATTGAAAATCATGATTATCTATACTTTGAACAACCTGAAGGAAAACATCCCCAATCAATCAGATTTAATATTCTAAAAGATGGTTCAATGGATACAGTATATACTCAAATAAAACAACTCCTTTCTCTAGAAGAAAACAGTATCAAAAAAATGGTAAGGGACTTCTTTCTCAATCAAGCAATATATATTCGTTGGTCAGATTTCTGGGTTAATGATATTGATGATGCCCTCGCAATTCTAGCAATTATTAATTCATTTAAACATACGAAACTCACCAAAGATGAAACTAAAATTATGGTTCTATTTGAGGAAATCACAAAACCTTGGTTTGATCAACTTCATATCTAATATATATTAAAAGATGTATAAATGTTGCTCATATAAAAAATGCTCATGGTGTAATAAAAGAAATGAAGATGTTTATACCATTAAAACATACTGCAAATATTATAATAAAAATATCTGCGAATATTGTTACAATAAAAAACTAAAAGGAACTATTAAATAAATTTTTTTTATAATAACTATCATTATCATTATCATTATTGATGGACCTCATATGATTTTATATCATAATCTTCTTTAAATATTTATATATATATATATATATATGGAATATAGAGGTTGTATTAATTCAACACTTCCACCCCCTCACTTTCCCAAAGAATTTTTAGATAATCCTTTGTTTGACCTTATACCAGAAGGATATGATGTATGTTATAGCACTATGGCTAGAGGCAACATAGTACATGTTCATTTTTATTTATATGACAGTACTGTCCCCCTTAAAAGTAGAAGGATAAATCAAGATGATTTAGCCGCCTGGGTACATATATTTTTTAATAAACCATATAAATGGTCCTACAGTTGGACTCCATTTTATAATGTTGTACACATTCCAGAATTAACTACAAATTCACACTTAGAAGGATTTGATCTCATGGGAGCAGGTTTAGGAACTTTTATGATGCTATGTGCCATGGCCTACGCAAAATCAATGAATATACATTATGCTAAGTTATATGATGCTTCAGATGGATTCAGAGAAGATTACAATATATACAAAAAGTTAGGTTTTAATTATGAAGACTCTACGGGACATGATATGGTTGGAAAGATTGATGATATAATTAGTAGGATTGAACCATTCATTAAAGATAAAAAACACAAATTTATATCAAAATTAAAAGACCTTGATACATTTTTAGATGATGTTAATGATCCAGATTGGATACCACCATTCGATTTATCAATAGATTCATCTTTAAGAGATTCTAATACTGATAGTCTAAGTTCGTCAAATTATAGTAATCGACCAAGTAAACGCAGGAAAGTTTTAAATGGAGGACGTAAGTCCTCGAAAAAGAAAAAATCTAAAAAGAAATCTAAAAGGAAAAATAATCGTCGAAGGTCTAAAAGAAAGTCTAAACGATAAAACAAAAAATTTATACACATTATCTTATTACTTATTACACATTATCTTATTACTTATTACTTATTACACATTATCTTATTACTTATTCAAGTTCAGCTACGAGTTGTTGGTGTTTCTCCTCCATCTCACCATCAGTCCAGTCAATCCCTCCACTTCCATCATCTTCTCCCATGAGATCGTAATTGTCGGGGTTTACGATATCTCCGTCTTCCGTTCGGACATACTTGACACCCTCAAAGATGAAAGGTGTGTTTCCATCATCATCCTCCTCATCCTCCTTCTTCTTTTCAACCTTATCCTCCTCCTCTTCCTCCTCATCAGAGTCAACCTTCTCTACCTTCTTCTTCACCTTCTTCTTCTCCTTCTTCTTGGGTTCCTCCTCCTCATCAGAGTCAACCTTCTCCACC
>CETW01077540.1_pt1 | contig 10502 bp, 10 predicted proteins | sample 361381 | NCBI WGS metagenome assembly CETW01 (sample SAMEA2620570, study PRJEB7988) | marine metagenome | isolation source: saline water (ENVO:00002010), including
GTCGTCATCTTGGTCGTCATTAGGTTCGTCGTCGTGTAACTCTGTCCATTCGTATGAGTCGCATTCATCCTCGGACATTCCCTCTAACTGAACATGAGTGTAACTATTGTAGCAGCCAGTGAATGGCTCGTCAGAGTGAGGTGAATCGTAGTCCTCTAGATACATCCATGAGTTGCATGAGTCCTCATTTACATCATCTGAGAAATAATAACCGCCGTAGAAATTACCGCAGGCCATCTCTGGTTCATACTCCTCTGCAACAAGCCATATTGGAATTGAAGTCTTAGGTAATGTGGTATCTACCTCAATAACAACGGCGTCGCCCCACATTACAGTGTAGATAGTCGAGGTGGAGTTGGTTCCATCATCAACATCCATCTGGTAAGACATTAATTCTTTATTCTCATCTAAAGTAACGGTTAATGAAATTGATGAGTCGTTCTCGGCTAAAGTAAGGTGCATTGTTTGGGAGTCATCTGTGGAGTCATAGGTGAAGCTTGCACTCATATTCTCAGGCATATCAGAGTCGTCGTCAGAATCATCATCATCAGAATCATCTGACATGGGGCTTCCTGAGAGAACAGAGTGAACCATGTCCATTACAGATCCTTCAGAATCTCTAGTCTGAACACTCACTGTCTCTGGTTCTTCAATCATCATGCCCGACATGATCGCATGAATATTGACAACCTCCCCTACTTGAATGACTTGATAATCTACAGACATTATTAGATCGACAGAAAGAACTGTTCTAACCATAGCAGAATTATTTGCAAGGTCGACCATCACATGTTCTTCCATTAGGATGTCCATCTGTTGGTTCATTTCTTCACTAAACTGATTCATTGAAATTATAGTTGAATACCCCGCTCTTGGTGTCTCATTCAGCATATCATCAATAGACATCTGCTCATCCATAGCTTCCATAAATTGAGCCATGGATGCTGCATAAATACAGTTTCCTACAAGTTCGGTTGTAGCATTTTCATCATAATTTTGTGCTTCACTATCCATACAACCTACGATATCGTCGATTAGTTCTTCCAAAGTGGCTTCATCGAGACACCCTGCAAGAGGGGTTGTTACGATTAACAGGCTAGCCAACACAACAATTGTTTTGTTCATGTCCTTGGGCAGTGTTTGGCACTTTATGAAGGAATCCCCTGCATCTAAAATATGATTAAAAAGGAAAGAATAACATAATCATCTATAGGGGCAGCGATATGAGTGGTCGTACACGTGCTATTCTTGTAAGTCTAATGATGTGTGCAATGATGCTTTCTGGATGTTTACATTTAGACAATGATAATGAAAAAATTATCGATGAAATTGAAGAAGATACTGGAATTTTCGTTACAAACTCTGAGGGGTTGTCGATAGATCTTCCTCCTCTACCTCTAAACTTTGTATTCAGCGATGTAGGAGAAGATGGTCCAGAGCCCAGTATTGGTGTTACATCTAGTGGCTGTATATTCTTCATTGCATTGGAAAAACCGATGCGTTCTTGTGATCATGGTCAAACTTGGAATAATGTTGCCGATATTACTCAGGCACCATTCACCAGTGACCCATATGGATGGGTTGATCCTGTTACTGATCGTGTCTTCAATATACACATGATGGGTTTAGAATCAACATGGATAGGCTGGTCAGATAATGATGGGGAAAGTTGGTTAGGCAATCCACATGATTCCGGCCCTATTCCATTGAATGATCATATCAAACTTGCAACCGGCCCTTGGGTTGATGAGGGATATGGAATTCCAGGTGGTTTGTCTCCAATTTATGAACAGGCAGTATACTTTTGTTACAATAAATTACTTGGCATATTTTGCCATACCAGCTTTAATGGCGGCGCAACATTCGAAGTTGGTGGACAGATATTTGGACTAGCAACTGGGGACGGCGGTTTACACGGAGCTATTACAACAGCTCCTGACGGTACAGTATATGTTACTCCTAGAGTAGAAACTCCTGCAATAATTTTCTCAAAAGATAATGGTTACTCTTGGGAAACTCGTACAATGGGAGAAGATGTTGGGACACCATATCCTCGGAAGAATTCTGAAGTTGCTACCGATTCTGATTCCAATGCTTACCATATTTGGACCGGGAGCGATTTCGGTATATATTTGTCAAGAAGTACCGATTCAGGAGAAAATTGGGAGCAGGATAGTACACGAATTAGCCCTATTGAAGTAATTTCGACGACTTTTCCACAAATTGATGCAGGAGATCCGGGGCGTATTGCAATTACATACCTAGGGAGTGAAAATTCAGGTGAGTTAGGGGAACCAGATATTGATGGGCAAGAATGGGATGGAAATCCACATTATGCCAATGGTAATGTAAGCTATTATCTGTATATAACTTACAGTCTGAATGCGTTAGATGCGAATCCTATATTCCATACTGTGAGGGTTTCTCCTGATCCTGTTCAAATTGGAAGCATTTGTCTTAACAGCGGTGATTGTAGAGATATCGGGGGATCAAATAGGAACCTACTAGACTTCAATGATTTACATATAGATAGGGACGGTCGAGTCTACGTTGCATTTGCGGACGGGTGTACAGGAGATTGTGCTACAGGAAATAATTCTCAGCCTGAAGATTCTCGAAGTAATACAGGAGCCATGTACTACTTAGGAAGTGGTCCAAGCCTATTTGAATCAGTTGGAAATTTAGTTGAGTTTGGGACAGGGTTATGAAAATAAGATTACATCAATTCCTCTCTAAATGTGGCGTTTTTACCTCAAAAAAAGAGATTAAAGAGGCAATATGGAATGGAGAGATTCTAATTAATAATTCAATAGTGAAAGATATGAAGTTTGAATTTAATACTAATACAAAAAATGTCTCTTATCGAGGTGAAATTCTAAAATTACCCGAAAAGAATTATTATTTCATAGTGAATAAACCAGCTGGATATATATGTTCAAGATTAAATAACCAAGAAATAGAGTTTGGTAAAAAATCTATATTCGAATTATTCGAAAACAGAGTTTCTAAAAATATCTATCAATCATTAGTGACGGTAGGAAGGTTAGACGAAGATACTACCGGATTACTATTGATAACTACTGACGGTAAAATAGTCGAGAAAATAACAAATCCTGAAAATCATATCTCAAAAAAATATCTTGTAAAAACAGAGTTAGAAATTACTAAAGAAGAAATTATGGCAATTAGGGAGGGGGTTGCCATCAAAATAATTGAAGATTCCCATATAGAAGAATATGTATCAAAACCAGCCGATATAGTTCTTCAAGATGTAGATATCGCAATATTGACGATTCATGAGGGAAAAAAGAGGCAAATCAGACGTATGTTTGATGCATTAGGGAACTATGTGTTGTCAATACATCGTTTAGCAATAAGCGACATGAAATTAGAAGATTATGAGATTAAGAAGGGAAATTTTAGAGAGGTTTCTATAGAAGAGATTTTACAAAAATGCTTCTGATTAGGAGTCTTGAGAACAGAAAATATCTAAAACTTTAGGGTATAATTGATGTTCAACTTTTTTCACTCGCTCTTGTAATTTCTCTATTGTATCTCCTTCTAGTATCGGGACCTCTTGTTGAGAAATTATTTTTCCGGTATCGACTCCTTCATCAACTAAATGTACTGTGCAGCCAGTTATTTTAGCACCATCAGCTAGTGCGTCCCGATGAGCATGGGCACCCGGATATTTAGGCAATAATGAAGGATGAATATTGATTAATCTGCCTTTCCACTTACAAACAAAGTTGGGGGTCAATATCCTCATATAACCACTTAATACTACAAGTTCAATATTCGAATTAAGCAAAATATCATGTATCAAATTTTCATGCATTATTCTTTGCTCGACATTGTTCTTTGATTCTGGTAAAGGAATTGCTGCAACAGGTATGGAAAAATCTTCACCATATCGTAAACCTCCAGCATTTACATTATCTGAAATAATTAATTTAGTAATGTGTGCACATGGGTTTGATTGTTGATAGTTGAGGAGTGCAAGTAATCCTGAACCTCCGCCGGATATTAGTACCGCGATTCGCAACGGATCCTGAATTGAACCTTTACGAGGGAGTATGTATGGTTCACTCATACACATCGGAAAGGGTGAGTCCGCTTGAGAGTTTGCAATTATCTGATAAATTGATACATACCCATTTATGCCGTAATATTGAGTCGGGGTTTCGTGGACAGATTAGAAACTGTAGACCAAGTGGTCGAGAAATATTGTGTTTCTAGTAGTCCTATGAAAAGTAAGTTATATGTGGGAACTGGTTCATTATTCATCCTTTTTGCAATAATTGGGATATGGGTTCCTGGTTGGCCTACGGTATCATGGGCGGTTCCCGCAGCGTTCTTATTTTCATTGTCTAGTGAAAAATTATTTAGAAAAACCCTGACTAATCCGTATTTTGGAAAGGCGATATTTGATTACTATGCGACTGGGAAAACAATACCTCAACATGCAAAATACGGTGTGATTATTATGATTTTTATAATGACCTCTTTCTCATCTTATTTCGTATGGATTGTGTCGACGAAGGGAGATGGAGTCTGGAATGATATGTCTTCATGGAATGGTGCAGACCCTGGTTTCGGGTTTGTAACAATACTAGTGGTTGGAATAATCGGTATTTGGTACGTTGGAATGAAAGTTACAACTCGAGAATGAAAGATTTACAAATACAATAAAACATTACTTGATAGGTTAATTCTAACCTCGAGATATATATGAAACCTAGCTTTATGGGTTGTGTTTTGTTACTTTTGTTCTCTTTTAGTATTATATTTAGTAGTTCAGCCGTATCAGAAGAAAGCAAATATGTTTCATTATCCGAAGAAGTTATTATTACAGTAGATAGTACAAATTTAAGGTTCTCCCCCTCAGAAGTTACTATTACAGAAGGAGATGTTGTTCGTTTTTTCTGGCAAGGACAATTATTAGCACATAACGCAGTCGAAAAAAATGAGGTCTTTGATTCAGGCGAGCCGGGAAGAAATGTTGATTATTCGTTTACATTCGAAATTGGGATGAATGGAACTTATGAGTTTGTCTGTGAGCCCCATGAAGAGGCGAATATGGTGGGAACTATTACGGTAAATCCGTTGATAATTGAAAATGAGGATACGGAAGAAAAGAAAGAAAGGACAATCCCTGGGTTCTCTATCTTGTTACTACTAACTTCTCTAGTTGCAGCGGGAATATTAGAAAGGAGGAGAGATTATGGAGATTTTTAATTCAAAGAATATACCTGAATTAAAAAAAGATGAAATCATCATACCATTGTTTACTCTAGACACATTCCTTTTACCAGGAGATCAAATGATGATGAGGGTTTTTGAACCCAGATATAAACAAATGCTGGATGATATTGTATTGGATGATTTGCCTTATGGGCATGTGATTACAAATCCTTCGATGCCTGAATTAAACGAGCTTTTCGTACCATTTGATGTTGGTACATTAGTGAAAATAAATGATTTTCAAGAGCATGGGTCTAATTTGTTATATCTGGCCAATGGAGGGAGGAGGTTTCGTATTAACTCATTAATTGAGCCAGCCTTAAAGCCGGAGTGTTTTGATAGTGTATTTCCTTCAGTAGATGATTTGGTTGGAGAATATATTGAAGATTTTCCTGCGGGAAAACTCTATCTTAGAGGTATTGTAGAATTGATTCCAGAACTCGTAGGAGAAATTGACATTGCAAGATGGGATTACATACTTTCTCTTTGGAAATCATATATTGAAATTATAGCTCAAATTAACCAGATGGATGTTAATGATCTTGACATTGACGAAGAAGTCAACAACATGTTTCCAATTCCAGATGTTAAATCATTATGGAAATTAGCAGCATTAATTCTTGACTCTGTCGAGAGTCAAATACTATCCTTGAATGCAGAAAAGATTGAGGAGATTTGTAGCTTAATTGAATCAAATATACAAAATAAAATTGCAACGGTTCGATTGTTTAGACAATCTAATGAATAGGTTTGATAAAATGGATAAAGAGAATGATTTGAGAAATATTGAAGTTTGTTCAAACTGCTTTAGTCCCCGGATTGTTCCTTATATGGGTTATGAAACAGGAAAACGTTTCATGTGTCAAGATTGCGGCCATATTAGTGTTGTAACTATAATCTTTGAAAATTTGGACGAGTTAGTGAAAGCACTAAAGAATAAAAGAGAGAGTTAGTTTAGTGCTTCAAAGATATAGAATATCCCGCTACAAATTATTCCAAACATCACCATGTTATGAATATGGGACGATTTCAATGATTGAAGCCATTTTTTACCTACTCTGACGCCCAACAACGCTGAAATTACAAGTACAACAATTAGTGTCATTTCATCGGAGATTTCTTCTGTTCTAAAAAATAAATATACAGGTATTCTTGAAAGGTCTACGCATAGTGCTAGTACACTAGCAGTTGCTGCATATGCCATCTTATCAGGTAACCTTCTTGTAAGAAACATCGCCCTTAAAGCGCCTTGATGACCAGACAATCCTCCCATGAATCCAGAACCAAAACCGCCTAATCTATCATTAGATTCTGGAATTCGGTATCCGGTCCATTTTTCACTAATTGTAAGGATGGGTAATATTACTAGGAATATTCCTACTAACAAGAGGAGGGGGTCATTGGGCACTTGGTTTTGTAACAATGCTCCAATTACAGATCCCCCAACTAACCATATACCATATCTTCTAAATGCTTCAAAATCAACTGCTTCTTTTAATGCAAAATATTTACCAGCATTATGTGCACAATGTACCACTGCTACAACTGCAACCGCCTCGTGAACAGGTAGTAAAAAGAGTACCAAAGGAGTTAAGATTGTAGAAAGACCGAAGCCAGCTGGAACAGTCAATGCAGCAGCGAAAAAGGCACCCAGAGAAACAAGTACTATCTCCTCCATGTTTTATGGAAGTATTCGATATTAATCTACTTTCCATATAATATCTCAATATTTTGAGTAGTTTATATCAATGTAAAAATAATCTTTGGCCTGTAAAGAACATAGAAATTCCGTGTTCGTTCGCAGCATCTATACACTCTTGGTCTCTTATTGAACCCCCCGGTTGCACAACAGTTGTAACACCTATTTCATTTGCAGTATCTATGCCATCTCTGAATGGAAAAAATGCGTCAGATACCATCATTGATCCTATTGCCTTATCGCCTGCTCTTCTTGCAGCAATTCGTACTGCCTCTACCCTACTCGTTTGCCCGGGGCCAACTCCTACTGTAGTAAACCCAGTATCGGTCTGAGATACCAATACTACTGAGTTGGATTTGACCTCGGAAAGTACTGTTGAGCCAAATCTTGCTAAAGATATTAATTCAGGAGATCCTTGTGTCTTTGTAACACATTTTACAGAAGACCAATCGATACTGGGTGGGCCTTGAATTTGCGCGACCCATCCTCCATCTAATTGTCTAATTCGTAATTCGTCTTCTCTAGGTAAAAATTTAGTTAGGGTGAGCATTCTTCGATTTTTCTTCAAAGATAAGATTTCTAGAGCTTCTTCACTGAAACCTGGTGCGATTATACATTCTAAGAAATGCTCTCCGATTTCCTCTGCGGTTTCCTTTTCAACGGTAGAAGTAAAGGCTACAACACACCCAAAAGCACTTTCTGAATCGCTTGCCAATGCATGCTTCCATGCATTTTTTTGAGATGAATCTATGGCTGCTCCACAAGGATTTGTGTGCTTAATTATCACGCATCCATGGTTGTGAATATTATCCATATCTCTTAACAAACCTCTTGCTATTCTCAAAGCGCCATCTAAATCCAAATAATTATTGAAAGATAGGGCTTTTCCTCCATGCTGAATAGCTGCTGCCAAACCACTAGGGCCTAATGCTGAAGATGTAGGATAAAAGGAGGCTGGTTGATGAGGATTTTCGCCGTATCTCAAAGGAATTCCTTGCTCGGAGGCAAAATGGAGTCGGTTTGGAGTTTTTTCTCCTATGAAGCGTTTCTCTAATTCATTACTTACTGCGGCATCATAAGCTGCTGTACACTGAAAAGCAGCTAGAGATAATTGCTTTTTGATTTCGGAGCTAATTTGAGAAGGGTCTCCTCTATTTTCTTTGAGAGCATCGATAACCATCTGATATTGGGTTTCACTTGTTAAAACTAACACGTCTTTATGATTTTTAGCAGCGGAGCGAATCATGGTAGGTCCACCAATATCAATCATCTCAATCAATTCCGAATTGGAGACAGGGGGATCTTTTGCTGCAACAGATTCGAACGGATAGAGATTGACACACACTAAATCAATAGTAGAATAATTTAATTCTTCTAATGTTTTCATATCTTCTACCCTATCTCTTCTTACTAAAATACCACCATGAACAGCGGGATGAAGTGTTTTGACTCTTCCATCGAAGCATTCTGGGTGTCCTGTTGCTTCGCTAACATCAATTACATTGATTCCGGCTTCCCTAAGTTTTCTAGATGTCCCACCAGTAGACAGAATTTCCCATCCCATTTCTGATAACGAAGTTGCTAGAGACTCTATTCCTGATTTTTCCCATACACTCAGTAGGGCGCGTGGTGCTGCCATATCAAGGCGTAGAAGCATAGGCCTTGAAGTGTTTGTTAGAAGTACTTTCAGTCGCCACGAGAAGAAATGACTTGGTCTATTCGGAGCATTCCAATTGTAGTTTCACATGCTAAATGTAATGATTCTGCTATTATTGTTCGAGGATGCCATACTCTATCTATAACCGATACTTTACCATTCTCATCTATCCCAAAAAATTGTTTTTGATTTCTAGTAGCCGCCCTCAATTCAAGTATACTGTCTAATGAGTCATTACCTGAGTTTTCTACAAGGGCTCCAGGAATTGTTTCCATCGCTCTAGAAAATGCTTCCATTGCTAAACGTGCACGGCCTGGTTCTGATTCAGAGGATACTCTAACTGCATGAGCTATTCTACTGTATATAGACCCGCCTCCCGGTAAAACTTCTTGATCCTCCATTGCTAATGATACTGCTCTAAGGCCGTCATGCAGTCCTCTGATTATTTCCTCTGTAGCGATATCTCCTGAACCACCAACCTCGATTGTAACTAATCCTGGTTTCTTACATCCATCTATTCTAATTATATCTTCAACCATATCACTTGCTTCGTTTCTTTCCCAAACAACAGAAGCACAAAAGCCCAAATCTTTAGCTTCGATATCAGATATTGAATCTACGACTTTTGCGCCCGTAGAAGATGCTGAATTATGTATCTCTGATGAGTCGAGTTCCCCAATTGCAAGAATATTATTATCTGCAAGATTATGTAAAATGTCGCGATCTATTTCTCCACCACACAACACTAGCGATGCTCCACTATCGATTAATGACTGTGAAATACTGTTCTTTCTATCTTGCTCGGCATCTACAAATGCCTCTAATTGAGATGCTGATGTAATCTGTATCTCAGCAGTTCGTGACATTTTACGAATTTTAATGTCGCCAGAAATTACCGCCACCTTAACATCAGAAAGTTTGTTTGGTAAACTGTCCATTAATACTCTACGACGGAAAGCGACTCCATGTATTATTTGAGAGTCATGAATACTCCCAGTATTAGATTTGAACATAGCAATATTCTCGGCCCTGGGAATTTTCTGTGTCTCAGATATTGATATCAAAGATTCTACAATAATAGATGAAAATAAATCTAAAGCTCCCTCTGTCCCTTTACCGGTTAATGCCGTTTCAGCAACTGACAATAATTTGTCATCATCAATTTTTCTTGAGTCTAAATTTATTTGCTTTTGTGCGATTTCAAGAGACTTACGGTAACCTTCCACCAACGTCAAGGGGTGTAATCCTTTCTTGAGAAGATTGTTGCCTTCTTGAAGAAGACTGCCGCAGAGAAGCATGGTTGTAGTAACTCCATCTCCGCAGTTTTCCTCTTGTGAATTGGCCATTGAAACCATCATTTTTGCTGCAGGGTGTTTGACTAATAGTTCTGCTACGATTTTCGCTCCATCATTCGTCACTGCAGTGGTTCCATTAGACTTGTAGAGCATCTTATCTAAGCCCTTTGGACCGAACGTTGGTTTCAATAGATCTGAAAAAACTCTTGCTGCATTGATTAGTTTTTCTTGCACTGCGGTTCCACTAGTGATGCTGGTTTGTTCAGGTACAATCACAACCGGAGGTTGTCCCGCCCCATCACTCATGGACTAATCGGAACTATGGGCTGTCATGAAACCTTTGAATACTAATTTAATAAATTTTAATATTAGATAAGCAATAATTCTATCTGTAATTGATTACGCCGGAGAGTTATGGGAAGGGCTGTTAGTGTTATCTGTACTATGCTAATTTTAGCAACAATGGTATATTCCATTACACCTGTTTCGGCACAATTATTGCCTGAAGTAATAATGACATGTGATGACGATGCTGAAATTAATTCGGGAGATACAAAAACGGCAATAATAATGTGTGAAGTAGAAAATCCGGGCATGTTTCAAGAAA